>JGI20166J26741_11785585_pt1 | contig 10270 bp, 11 predicted proteins | sample TergutCu122P5_FD_26741 | JGI IMG/M metagenome (IMG submission 26741) | reverse complement strand
CCAAAAGTGTATATTAAAGGATAATAATATAATAGGCAGTAGGAGTTGTAATTTTTTGAAGGTTTTCTTTTAAAGAACAATAAATTGTATATCAAATCTTTTATTCCACCACTTTGCATCTTCTGGTTCTGTGTCTTTGGTTGCTAGATATCATATATACAGTTCGGTCTACATTCTCCAGTGCTTCATTTCTTGGCAGTCGTTAATACATAAAGCTACTGCTTTGTGGCACAACAGTGGTAAATACTAAACAAGACAGACAGTGTGCGTGTAATGTAGCATTGAGATGTGTTGGGTTAACCGTTGTTACCATGTGAAAGCAATAAGTATGAAATATTGTGAGTGCGTGTGTGTATTCTTGCCTTAGTTGCCCAGCATGCAATTCACATGTATTCTGCGCAGCATTATATTGTTGTCGGTGGCCTGTCTGGCTGTACCATATTTTTCACATTGTTACATTAACAGTACAATTGTTTTAAAAAGTTGATTGAACGTAAAATGTGCGTTGCGATTCTCTACAAATTTCGTCTGAAACATTTCTGATTCTAAGAAGAATTCAGAGAGATATTACTGTAAATGTACATAAGTGTTCATATAAAGTACCCGTTATTCTTGTCATATTTTTAAAAAAAAATCTTTAATTTTCTGAACAGATTTTTTAGATGTCCTCAACTATTAAATTTCATGAAAATCCATTCAGTGGGAGCCAAGTAGTGCCATGCAGGCAGGTGGATAGACAGACGTGACAAAGCTACTGGTTGCTCTTTGCTTTGTTGTGAACAAGCCTAAAAATATGTATCACACTCCCCCCCCCAATTTCATTGACCTAAATTGTTAGTTGGTATAGTTCTGTTCATATTGTTACATATGTGTAGTGTCTGTCATTAGGTCTGCTTATATTTTCGCGTATGTATAATGTGTCTCATATATGAATTTCAAATCCATATACATGAGCTTAGAGTGGATTGAGTTGGTGATTAGACCAGTGCAGGGCCCTGAAACCTATCATGGCATGCCCTTTGTCCAGCTTTCTAGTTACCTGACTTGTGCATGAGATGTTTCCATACACACAGAAAAGATGAGATGGTAGGAGTAATTGATACCACGTATTTTCATCAAAAGGAAAGGCAGTGTAACACAAATCAAGACCAGATAAATCAGAACACTTGGTAGGATAAAATATATAAATAATATGGGTGGAATATGTTTGTACTGAACTGTATGCTGTACAGACTGTGTACAGTAATGGCTAAACTCGCTTCAGTGTAATGAATAAGCTGTCAAGAAGTCAGCTGGAACTGCAACAGGCATATCATTGTGTAGATAATGCTTTAGAGATAATAGGAAATGACCTTTAGTTGTTTGAGCATTCTTATAAACAGCTGTTTACAAATCATTGGTAGTTAGGCCTACTCTTGTAACAGCAGGTTGGAGAAACACCATATTGAGGAGCTTTGTAGTACCTGACTTCATGGAGCTGAGTTTTTCTTGTTGTGGTAGTAGCTAGTTATTCAGCTAGTTAACAAATTCCCACATTTTATTGAACTTGAAGATTCACAGAAGCCCACCACAGGCCACTATCCTGAGCCAAATGAATCCACTCCATACCCTCCCATCCTGTTTAGTTAAGATACCTTTTAATGTTATCCTGCTATATATGCGTGTCTTCTATGTGGTTTCATTTCTCTTCTCTCCCATGTGTGCCATGTGGCCCATCCATTTCACCCGTGGATCATAATCACTGGTATTCACCTGGTCTTTGGGATGATCAAAGCAAGTGTGATGAGCTGGATAGAGCCTTTAGCATACAAGGGAGGAATGAGAAATGGAGGCACAGTATTAATTGCTGTATGGAAGGGTTGAAACCTAAGTGCAGGGTGGAGGGTAAAACTAAGATAGACTCTAAGGAAATAATGTGAGGATATGTGAAACTAGATTAATTTGGGCCAGGATACATCCCTTTACATCTTCTTATGAATACAGTAATGAACATCAGGTTCCATTGAAGTAGGGAGATATTTTAACCAGCTAAGTGGGCTGTTGGCTTCTCAAGAATGATGTTGCTTAGACGTAGTTAACGATTCTCTGGCTGCATCTACCAGCCATGTGTTGAATTGCTTCTGGTATATTATGTTCAGCAGTTGTCCTATTCTTGGTATTCTTTTACAAAGTGTTCTGATTTTCTCATCTTCCATTGAGAAACTTTTAAAAATTGTTGAGTCTGGTTTCCTCAGGAGTAGATTTATGTACAGTTGCTCCTGTTTTCACTGTTCAGGCCAAGTTTGAGAAATGCTATCACTTGAGTAACGATTCCAATCCCTTACAGAAATGAGTAATTTAAATGCATATTTCACATTTGGAGAGAACTTGAGGGAGGTCAGTTTCCTGGCCTCCATGACCAAACCCTCATTTCAGGCATGATGTCCTACCAGATGCGGACTGCTATCATGTGGCCAGAACCCCAATTGCATGATGAACTAGCAAAGACATTGTTACCCCATTACCAGCATCCTGTTCAGGGCATGATGGGCTAGCAGACACTTTCTCACGGGCACCTGTGTGTGTTTGCCCGGGTCTTGATGTTCACAGTGCCTTGCCGATATACCCACCCTATTGTGATCAGCCCCCTGCCCCCTGGTGGGACACAGATGCAGATAGATCACTTCTGGTGGGTACCTACAAACACGGTTATGAATGCTACCCTGCTATGAGAAACGACCCGACACTTGGTTTCCTCGCACGCTGTGGCCCTGATGTTGGTTCTGCTATGCTGATGCTTGCCAATAACACAGTGACAGTGTAAGTATTGCATGCATGTTATTTAGGTTATGTTGCTATGCTGCTGCAGGCTGGCTTTAAGTGTGTTGCTGTTTGCAGTTTGTGTTCCTATGTCACAGATTGCTTCTCCAGCAACAAACAACCCATTTCCATCAAGCACATTAATTTTGTTAACTGGTAGCTTATGAAGGCTTCTGTAGGAGTGAAGTTCACAGCTGAAACGAATGGAGAGTTGAACTGAGCCTGGTTGTTAAATAATATTTTATGTACAGATGAAATGAAACAAATTATATGCAGCTCACAATAGGAAGTTAAACTGTATCTTGAGACAACAGTGACTGGCTACCCTCACAATATTTTTCATGTCTTGTGTTCTGAAGGTATGTATCTGGTTTACATTCAAGTTGGCATTGACCCTTTCAAAGGGATTTTGGTAGTTTTCTTAGGTCCCACAAAAAAAATTCAAAGCTTCTATATTACATAAAGCCATATTCATATTCTTTCTTGTTTCCCTTCCCCAGCCACTAAATTGTCATTCATTATCTTAGCATTTCTTCACAAATCAAGTGCCCAAATTGAGATTTTTAGTAGCTTTCCAGAGTCTATCCACACACATATCCAGGTAGTACCAGATATTGAGCCACGGCCGATACTGCACAGCCTTTTAAATTTGATATTACCTGACTGTCGTTCCATTCATTGTAAACAGTTGGTTTTGTTGTTCAATAGACCAAGGAATAGCCTTCTCATTCACTGATTTATCAGAACAGTTCTAATTTAGTTCCTTGTTGGAATTTAGGATGTGGTTTGTGATGCTGACCACTCACCTCCATTTGTGCTGAGGACTAATGGCTTTGTGTCTCCATTTCACATATACACCTTTATAATGTGGTGCTTTGCCACAGGGACAACTCCTCGACACACACACACACACACACACACTTCCCTGCTGGATGTAGAAGTAAGTTTTGTTATGAATGTGAGTGAAAAATTGTTTAATATGAGTTAGGGTTGTGTGGTTTTCCTGCTGTCAAGGAGGGGCTGAAAAAAGTGACAAAAATACATAGGTGGTGTGTGGCCTGTAGCCTTCTGTTTGGAAATAATATTATAACATGCGCAGTTCAATATTCATTTGCAGTGGGCAACAGACAGACTAATTTTTGTGCATGTGGGTTTTGTACTAGTATTCTGACACTTAAAAATTATAACAATTCTACTGTTTAGTCTAAAGAGGCCAAGGAATTCCCATGCATGCTGTTTGGTCCCTCAAGCCACTGTTTAAATTGTCACCGAATTCCACCATATAGAATTACATACATTGCTATGGAACACACCATTCACATTTTGCTGTGTCTTGTAACCAAGGGGATTGAACTTCATGCATTTTTATGGGTAAATTAATGATAGTAATATCTTCAACATACTTTCATAATTTTCCTGAAATATCCTCTTGAAATCATTGGTTCATTTTGTTACACCTGAATTTTGGAAGTCTCGTTTGATTTGTTAACTCCTTAAACAATGTCTCAAAACACTTGCACACAGACGAGTGTATGTGCCAAGTGTGACATACATTTCTACACGCAGTTTGGTTGCCAGTTTCTCAACATTATGGTTTTCAGTGTGTGGCTCTGACTTACACTGCCTGCAAGCCTGTGAAGTCTCTTGGATAGTCACATCTACAAAATGTCTGTTACAACCAATGAAGGAGCATCAGGAATATTACTCACAGATGTTTGCAAGTTGCTTGTTTTATTAGATGGTAATTTGGTTTGTTTGGACTCAGTAACCAGTTTCCAGTTTCAAATCATGTGTGATAATAGTGCTGTTAGGAACATTTTGTCATTATTCTCTTCTTCCTGTTCATGTGTTATTGCCCCCCCACCATAATCCGCACGATGTTTACATTTAGACACTTCAGTCTGAAATCATCTCTTACTGGCTGGTGTGAAATATCTCTGAAACCTAAGGGATCAGTTATGTTTGTTGACTAAGAAACCTGAAACACTTCTTACATGTGGCGGTTCTTAGATAACAGGAAACCAACCTCAAGGATAATGGAATATACTGCAGTTAATAAAGTTATAATAATCCTTAACTGAGGGCATGGATGTGAATATTTTCAAGATGCTTCAGAGTATACCGATGGATGTACAACCACTTTGGCATCAGAGGACTGATCATGATATATGGGATTGGGGTGCTAGTTTCATGGTTTAACTCCCTAAAGAACAGTGGCTGTTATCTGGTTGACATGCTTTAATGTGTATCTCACAGTGTGTCTGAAGGTTTCATAGGATTCCCAGAGTAATTAACAATTATTTCCCTAAAAAGCATTAAGTGGCAAGTGTTTGTGATGGAGATGCCATTTTCTGTGTGATGTAGGAGCTGAAAGTTAAGTGTTAAGTACACTAATCCTGTAGAGCCAGAATTAAGTGTCCAGTGTGCTTTGCAAAAGACCTGGGATTACTTTGCATGTTCTTGGCCAAGGACTTCAGTGGACATTGTTTTGTTGAGCTTTATGCTGTGTGTTGTCTGCAGTCAACTTCTGTTGCCAAAGGTTTAATTTTGGATGTAAAAGTTAATGTGAAGGATCACTCCATACAGAAGCCTGTCAGATGCAAACTTAGTGTGATGTGGGTTTCATGTATTCAGACTTACCATACATGTGGGTGAATGAGTGCTGCCACCTGCCTCATTTCTCTTGTGTTTGAAATACCTATAGTTTAGCACGGGATTGGAATTTGTTTGTCTGTGTTTCCCACACTGCTTTTGACCCCCTCCCCTCCCCCTCTGTTGTCATTGTCTTTGGTTACTGTTTCCTTGTTGGGTAGCTAACCATACAGGATTACATGAAATTAAAATGCTTAGTTTTCCGACCTGAAGGGCATCCACACTTTCATCTTACAACTTCCTGGTAATAAGGTAGAGAGTTTTTAAGTGGCTTTTTTCTCCACATCATTCAAAATAGCAACGAGGAAGACACTGGTAAAATTACTGAAGATGATGAAACCCTTGAAGGGGAAAACTCTTTGGGGATGAAGGAGTCATTGAGGGAGGCAGTTCCTTCAGACATGCTTGCTGAACCTTCTTCGGTCCCAACCCCAGAGCAGCCTGAATCAGCTTCATCTTCAGCTGAACATCAGCTGGCTAGTGCAAAAGATGAAGAGAAGTTGTCTATAGATGATCCAAAAAAGTGTCCTTGGCCATCTGTGGTTGAGATGAATACAAGGCTGAGGAGGCTTGTTACATCATACCAACGCAACTTCAAGAAGGAGGAAATGAAGCTTGCACAAAAAGCTAAGGTATGGCTAGTTCAGAATATGTAATTCTCTGTGCATGCCTTCTAACTTCCTTTGGAATACTGTCTGTATCTCTTCTGAAGCTGCTGTCAGTGATTGTGAAGTTTTAAATTTCAAAACTGGGTTTGCATTTGCAAAGATAATATACATATGCCTCGTTTCAGTCATGTGGTACATGATGCAACATGTCTCTGACTGTATTCAAGTATGTGTCGCCATTATTCAGCAGCATAATGTGTACCATTGGTTTCCAAACTGCATCATTTCAGAAGGGAGGAAAGAAATTTTTTTAGGTCTGTGTATTACATTTGCTGTTAGGTCTAATATGAATTGTGAAAGGAACAGAAAACAAGATTTGTATCTTCCCCCCCTTGCTAGGCAGTACTGAAAATATGTTATTTCAAGGTCCCCACCTTAGACAATATGTGTATTGTCATAAACATGTTACTGTTTTGCAGTTGTTGGAATAAATATTGTGAAAAAATATTTGATCTTTATTTTAGCTTGTCACAACACTAATGTAGCTTAGTTGTGAGCAAGGCAATAAATAATGCACATCCTTAGCAGTAAACAAGAATGGATGGTAAGCTTCATGGTCTTTCCACCTCTAAGTGAGGGGAGAAAATCAAATAGGATGAGTGGTCTTGAAGCCATGCTTGATATAGTAACACGCTCATAGCAGTGACTACTTCCAGTTATTTCGCATTTAATGCTATTTGTTAAGTATGGTATACAGTATAGTGTAATTTTTACCACAGGTGGTTATGTTTAGGACATAATTTTTTGGAGAAATGGTAAGTGTAGCCAGCTCAGGAAACAAACTAGAGGAGACATATTTAATAACATTTGAGTCAGTGAAATCAAGAGTTTTTCCATCACTTGACAGCAGCATGTGAAGTCCAAAACTAAGTATTCTGATCTGACAGTCTTGAGGAATGGTAATGGTTCTTCTTCTGTATCTTTATGCTGTACACTGCACATCAAATTAATGTAGCAGTTTTGTGTGAAGGTCACTGTACCTAGTAAGTATTTGTATTGCTAGATGTAGTGTCTACACGTTTCTTAACAGTTATTTTGAAAGCAGCCTGTCATTTGTGTGCTGTAATTGTATTTATTTGGCTAGCCCCCTGACCTTCCCATTGAAACAAGTTTGTTTAAATTTTTATCTGTCTGTGTAGTCATTTGGTCTGGTGATGGAAAGGAATACAGCATTTCGCGAATTAAATATGAAATTAAATCAAGACGTTTGCCAAGTATGATGATAATGAAGTTAGCAGGTATGAATTTGCTGTAAAAAAAATCAAGCGCACAGTATAGGTATTAATGAACTGATGCCTTTGGCAGTTCTATATTGACTCCTGTCAAGGCATAAGAAACTGCCTGATTTATGAAACACTAGGATGTGAAGGTGGTCATAGATGGAATTAGAAAGGTTTTGTCATTTTTAAGTATATATGTTACAAACTCTTCTATTACTATATTCGATAATTTGCTATAATCCAAACGTAGGTTAACCTCTTAATACAAGGTGAGACCCAGACGTTTTTAGACAACTATTATAAAACAGATAACTTCTTATATGGACATGATTTATTTTTATTCTTCAAAATACATTCCTCCTTGATCAATACATTTGTTTGCACGTTCCTGCAACTTCTTCATGCCCTCCAGGAAAGCAGTTTTTGAAATGTTGTTAAGCTCTCTTGTCACTGCGCACTGAATTTCTTCCACTGTTTTGAAATGCCGCCCTTTCCAGGAAAATTTTAACTTGGGGAAGAGAAAATAGTCAGCAGGTGCAAGATCTGGCGAGTAAGGTGGGTGGTGGAGAACAGCAATGTTCCTGTTCGCCAGAATCTTCTTTACAACTGCAGCGTTATCGTGAAGAAGGAACCACTCACAGGATTGGAATTTGGCCGTTCTAACTCGTCGAATTCTCTTCACTAACCGATCCAAACACCCACGTAGAATTCGGCATTTACTTTCTGCCCTTCAGGGACAAACTCTCGATGAATTACACCTTTTGCGTCGAAAAAAACAAATTAACATTGTCTTCACTCGCGATTTTTGAAATCACAGTTTCTTTGGTTTTGGAGAGTTTTGCCCCACCCACTCTGCACTCTGTCGTTTGGTGGCTGGATCATAGGCAAAACGCCATGTTTCGTCACCAGTAATGATATTTTCCCAAAAACGTTCATCTTGTCCCATTAAAAGAAGATTTTGGCAGTAAACAACATGTTCTTGTTTCTGCTCTGTGGTCCAGACGTGAGGAACAAATCTCGTGCATATCTTTCTTTTTCCCAAGTCTTCGGTTACTATCCGGCGAACTGTCTCCCTACCAATATTCAAACGATCAGCAATCATTTGGAGAGTGGCATGACGGTCTTCTGTCAGCAGACGAACAGATTCCACGTTTTCGTCTGTTCTGGCAGTTGAAGGACGACCACTTCTGGCATCGTCCTTCACGTCCTCCCTTCCGTCTCGAAAGTGAGCATACCACCGATACACATTAGCACGACTCATGGCAGCGCTACCGTAAGCCTTATTAATCAGTTCGATTATTTCCACAGCACTTCTACTGGCTTTAACACAAAATTTAATTGCCACTCTCTGCTCCTCCATGACGCCAATGACAAGGCAGAAAATCTTCACTTGCAAAACAAGTTCGTATTCACAGACCACTGAACAAAAACCGTTGAAGCCTGGTCACGTGTTACATGAAGCATAGTACTACGTACTTACGGTGTCGGCCGCTAGATGTAACGCATAGTACTCTTTTAAAACTACTCATCTAAAAACTTTTGGGTCGTACCTTGTACTTTGAAACCAAGCAGTCTTAAAATGTTAAATTGTAGTCACTACAATGGCGGGGAAGGGAATAAAGTTGTTAAAATGAAGGAGAAGAAATAGATATGTTATGTGAAATGACTGGTACTTGGGTTCAATTACTGTGTAAAATGGGATAAATCTTATAGCGATTCAGAACATTATAGTGATGATCTGTTGGAAATAGCTGACATTTATTGGTGATGATTGCTGATAAACATACATAATGAGGAATACACTCTGTTGTTTGTGATGCATTTTGTTGTGAAATGCGTGGCATGTTGTGAAGTAGCAGCAGAAGTTGCCAATATGCCACATTACTTTTTATTCAGGCCACAGGATTGAAGAAAGTCTGGATAAATTTGTCACATCTTGTGAGTTATTAGAAAGCGCTTCCTTTTTTGCTCAGGCACATTCCATTAGTGGCTAACAGATCATATTTGCCAGATTTTACACCAAATCCATGTATGACACAGAAGTGGAATGTCACCATGGGAGTAGCGTACCAAAATACTGAAAAATTATTCCATATTTTAGAAATTGGGATTGTTTCTGTCCTGACATTTGTAGGTGGGAGGGTGATGTTGGGGTGATAATTGAACTGACGTAGGTTGCTCAGGGACTGAGAGTAGGTGTATCTATCAGGCCCAATTAAGTACTTTCCCATATTTTTATCCAGGACCGATACAGGTCCTGTTTCCAAAATGCATTTGTGTTTTTATTTTTGAAACATTGGGCATTGGTCGAAGTCCAAAAGCTGAATGGTCCTAAACGTGATATGTTGTCAGAATCCTGTAAAACTGAAGTATCAGAAGTGCTTCACAGATGACAGAATAACCGAAGTCACCGTGGAGAGTCTAGGAAGCTACTGTGAAGGATATAGATTGGATTAACATCCTTAATCTTACAAGAAGAGTAACTGATCAAATGGTTACTGGTTCTTTTTAAACTTCATGGGAGGATAAATAACATGTGTCATGAGGCAATATGGCCAGGAAGTACAACCTTGTGTTCAGAAATGGGAGAGAAAATTGACAGGGAAATTTTATATGTATCTTAGCACAGCTGATTCGTCTTTCACAGCTACAACCATCAGTAGTTCAGGGGTTAAGGAGTGTGACTACCAGTCTAAAGGCCATAGGTTTGCACTAGTCATTTTTGTTTTTTTGCTACTTTTAACTTGTATATACAGGGTGTTTCAAAACCTATGTCACAAACTTTTCCTGGGTATTCCCCACCCCAAAATAAGCAAAAAAGTTCCTATCAGCATGGGTCCAAAAATGAACAGGTTCCGAGATATCGACTTACATTCATGTGCTGGTACCCTTTTGAGTATCACATAAGATGTTCAAAGTGCTGACCATTTG
>JGI20166J26741_11785473_pt1 | contig 10271 bp, 11 predicted proteins | sample TergutCu122P5_FD_26741 | JGI IMG/M metagenome (IMG submission 26741) | reverse complement strand
TACCACGAGGCGGAAAGCATCAGGCAGCTCTTCGGCAAGAAGGCCATTCCGGAATTCGAACAGTGGATGATCGACATGGAACTGATCACCCCCGAGCGCAGGTTGACGTCCCGCTTCGGCGACGCGTCGATCTTCCTCAAGTGAGCCGCAAGGGAGACTGGGATGAACGAAGATGAAGTCAAGCGTCTCGTGCGCGACGTGCTCGCCGGCATGATGACCTCCGGCGGTGGCGCCTCCGCCGCCGCCCCGGCCGCACCGATGGCCGCCGGGGGCGAGTGCCCCGACGTGACCGCCGTGAGCACGAAGGACGAGTTCCACGTGCCCAACCCGGCCAACCGCGAGGGCTACATGGCCATGAAGCAGACGACCGTGGCACGCCTCGGCGTGTGGCGGGCCGGCCCCCGGTACAACACCTGGGCCATGCTGCACTTCCGGGCCGACCACGCCACGGCGCAGGACGCCGTGTTCATGGACGTCGACGCCGACTGGGTGAGCGCCCAGGGGTTCGTCGCCGGCCAGTCGGAGTGCACCGGCAAGGACGAGTTCCTGACCCGTCCCGACCTCGGCCGCAAGCTGAACGAGGAGACCCGGGCGCTGTTCACCAAGGAGCTCACGCAGGGCGCCAAGGTGACCATCGCCGTCGGCGACGGCCTGTCCAGCTCGGCCATGGTGAACGTGCCCGAGATCCTGCCGGCCATCAAGCAGGGCCTCAAGGGCTTCGGCATCGACGTCGGCCCCGTGCCGTTCATCAAGTACGCCCGCGTGGGCGCGATGGACGACCTCGGGCCGCTCGTGCGTTCCGACGTGGTCGTGCTCCTCATCGGCGAGCGCCCGGGCCTGGCCACGGGCGAGTCGATGAGCGCCTACATGGCCTACCAGCCCAACCCGGATCGCCCGGAGAGCTGGCGCACGGTCGTGTCGAACATCTACCGGGGCGGCACGCCGCCCACCGAGGCGGGTGCGCACATCGCGACCCTGGTCAAGCGCATGCTCGACGAGAAGGTCTCCGGTATCGACCTGGCCAAGTGACGCCGGGCATCCGGCGTCGGGGGGAGTGACGACATGGGCAGTCTGGATCGAGATCTGGCCTCCATCCAGGAGGTCAGGGACCGGGTGCGGGCGGCGAAGGCCGCGCAGCAGCGGCTCGCCACGTTCTCGCAGCAGGACCTGGACCGCATCGGTGCGGCCATGGCCGCGGCGGGCTACGCCCACGCCGCCGACCTGGCGCGCCAGGCCGTCGACGAGACGGGCATGGGCCGCTACGAGGACAAGATCCTGAAGAACCAGTTCGCCACCGACGTGTTCTGGCAGTCCATCAAGGACGTCAAGACGATCGGCATCATCGCCGAGTACCCCGACCGCGGCATCACCGAGATCGGGGTGCCCATGGGCGTGATCGCCGGTATCGTGCCGACGACCAACCCCACGTCGACCGCCATGTTCAAGGCGATCGTCGCGGTGAAGTCGGGCAACGGGCTGGTGCTCTCGCCCCATCCCGCGGCGGCGAAGTGCACGGTGGCGGCGACGAAGGTGGTGGTCGAGGCGGGTGAGGCCGCCGGGCTGCCGGCGGGCGCCGTCTCGTGCGTGGAGAACCCGACGATGAGCGGCACGCACGAGCTGATGACGCACGACCTCGTGGCGATCATCCTGGCCACCGGCGGCGGCCCCATGGTGAAGGCGGCGTACTCCTCGGGCAAGCCGGCGCTCGGCGTCGGCCCGGGCAACGCCCCGGCCTTCATCGAGCGGTCGGCGGACATCCCGGCGGCGGTGCGGCGCATCCTCGACTCCAAGACCTTCGACAACGGCGTCATCTGTTGCTCGGAGCAAACGGTGGTCACCGAGGACGTCATCCGTGACGAGGTGGTGGCCGAGTTCACCCGGCAGGGCGGCTACTTCCTCAACCCCGCCGAGAAGGCGGCGATGGCCGCCGTCATGGTGCGGCCGACGGGCGGGGTCAACCCGGCCATCGTCGGGCAGACGCCGAGCCGTCTCGCGGAGCTGGCCGGCATCCAGATCCCGGCCGGCACGCGGGTGTTGATCGGCTTCGAGACCGAGGTCGGACACGAGTATCCGTTCTCCCGGGAGAAGATGAGCCCGATCCTGGGCTTCTACTCCCGGCCCGACTGGCATGCGGCCTGCGAGCTCTCCATCGACCTGCTGATGCACGAGGGGGCGGGCCACACCATGGCCATCCACTCCCGCGACGAGGCGGTCATCAAAGAGTTCGCCCTCAAGAAGCCGGTGTCGCGGCTGCTGGTCAACACCCCGTCCGCCCTGGGCGGCGTGGGCGCGACCACCGCGCTGCCGCCTTCGTTCACGCTGGGGTGTGGCGCCATCGGCGGCAACGCGTCCTCCGACAACGTCGGCCCGCTCCACCTGATCAACGTCCGGCGCGTGGCGCGCGGCCAGACGGAACTGGACGATCTGCGGCCCAAGGCCCCCGTGGCCGGGCCCGAGATCGACACCGAACGGCTCGTGCGACTCGTCATGGCGAAACTGATGGGAACCAGCGTATGACATGACCGACACCTGTATCCACAGCACCAATCACGACTACACACAAGCGATAACAACGAGTTAAGGAGTAAAGAGAACAATGGCCGAGAACAACTTCAGCATCGCGCTGGGCATGGTCGAGACCAAGGGGTTGGTCGCCTCGATCGAGGCCGCCGATGCCATGGTCAAGGCGGCGAACGTCACCCTCATCGGCAAGGTCCACGTCGGCGGCGGCCTCGTGACCGTCATGATCCGGGGCGATGTCGGCGCCGTCAAGGCGGCGACGGATGCCGGCGCGGCCGCGGCCGACCGCATCGGCGAGCTCATCAGCGTCCACGTCATCCCGCGGCCCCACGCCGAGGTCGAGTTCATCCTGCCGACCCTCAAGTCGACGGATTAGGACGGCAGTCGCGTCGACGGCCTGGCCACGGTCGCACACCGTGGCCAGGCTGGCCGACCCTGGCTCTAGGCAAGGAGGCGATGGATCATGGCGCTGCTCACCGAGACGATGCTGCGCGAGCAGTTCGGCGAATCCAGCACACCCTCGGTCACCCGCTACGAGGTGCCCGCGGGCACCGTGGTGACCCCTTCGGCCCGCGCGTGGCTCATCGACCGGCGCGTGGACCTGGTCATCGGGACGAAGGTGGTCTTCGCCACCCCGCGCGGCGGCTCCGAGGCATCGGCACCGACCGCGCCCCGTGGCGCCCCGGCGGCCCCGGTGTCGCCGCCGCCCGAGGCCGAGGCCGTCCCGCGCGCGACCGGTGAGCCGATGCGCTCGGCCCTGCCGGTCTTCATCCCGCCGGAGCACTACGACGTCATCGACGGCAGCCAGGTGGACACCAAGCCCGAGCATCTGTGCGCCCTGCGGGGCAATCTGCTCGTGCCGAAGAACCACCCGCAGATCCGGTTCCGGGGCCGTCTGGACTCCCTGGAGGCGGACCTGCTCGTGGCCGAGCTGGCGTTCACACGGCTGGGCCTGGCCAAGGGCGTCGCGGAGCTGGAGGAGGTGCTCGACTACGTCAAGCACATCCTGCGCTGCGAGGTGCTCGACGAGCCGTTCGAGAAGGTGAGCCTGTTCGGTCTGGACGACGAGCAACTCCGGGCGCACTCGCACCACCCGCGCCAGTACTACGGCATCCCGCACTTCGCGGCCGGCGTGGCCGACGGCGAGGCGGTCGTGCTGCTGAACCAAGTGCGGACGCGGGTGCGCGAGGTGGAGTTGAGCGCCTACGAGGCGTTCGACGCCGGCGGCACCCGGGAGCCGACACGGCCGGACATCATCCGGGCGCTGAACCGGCTGTCCAGCGCGGTGTATCTCATGATGCTCAAGGCGAAGACGGGGGGCTACCAGTGAGCGAGCATCTCCTGGAGCAGGTGGCCGCCGACGTCAGCTTCCGGCTGCGCCGGCCGCTGGTGGAGCTGGAGGCCTCGGGCCACCACCTACACCTGTCACGGGCCGACGCCGACCAGCTCTTCGGCGTCGGCGTGGCCGTGATTCCGGCGCACGACCTGAGCCAGCCCGGCCAGTTCACGACGACGCAGCGCCTCACGGTCGTCGGGCCCAAGGGTGAGCTGCACAAGGTGGTCATCATCGGGCCGGAGCGCGCGCAGTCCCAGGTGGAGCTGTCGGCCACCGACGCCGTCATCCTAGGCATCAACCCGCCCGTGCGCCTGTCCGGCGACCTCGACGGCACGCCGGGCCTGACGGTGGTCGGCCCGGCCGGCGAGGTCCGGCTGCCAGGGGGGGCCATCATCGCCAAGCGCCACATCCACATGCACCCCAGCTTCGGCGAGCGGCACGGCATCGCCGACCGCCAGGTCGTGGCGGTGCGGGTGTGGGGCGAGCGGGGCCTGACCTTCGAGAACGTGATCGTGCGGCAATCGCCCGATTTCGCCACCTACATGCACATCGACTACGACGAGGCGAACGCCTGCGGTTTCCGGCCGGGCATGCTCGGCACGATCATCGTCTGACGTGGGACAACGCGGGGATCCCCCGCGAGAAGAGAGGACAACATCATGGACAATGAGGCACTGGTCGAGGCTGTGACCAGAATCATCATGGAACGAATAGCCCAGGCCGAGGGCGGTGGGCCGGCCACATCGGTGGTGACCTTCGGCGACGTCCCGGGCGGCCTGATCGCACCCGGTTTCGCCGTGCGGGCGGGGCAGAGCGCCGCCGAGGTGGCCGGGGCCGACATCATCGTCTTGACCCAGGCGGCCTTCCAGGCCTTCCACGGCGGCGGGGCGATCCCGGCCGCGCTGGCCTCGGTGGGCGCGGCGGCCGGCGCGGCGGCGGGCGGCTGCTGCGGCGGGGCGAGCTTCGACCTGTCGGACCGCAAGGTGGTGAGCGAGCGTGACATCCGCGCGCTCAACCTGACGGGCGGTTCGGTCATCAAGGTGCGCACGAACGCCATCGTGACGGCCCTGGCACGCGACTACGCCAACAGCCAGGGCGCCAAGTTCGTGCGCTAGGCGGGGATCCAGCGGGGGGAGAGAGGGCGATGAGTCTGGCGCAGCAGGTGTTCGACGCGGGCGTGGTGGGCGCCGGCGGGGCGGGCTTCCCGACCTACAAGAAGCTGGTCGAGGGTGCCGAACTGCTGGTGGTCAACGCGGCCGAGTGCGAGCCGCTGCTGGCCAGCGACCGCTATCTCATGCGCCACCACGCGGCCCAGGCCGTCGCCGGGGCCGTGGCCATGGCGAGCGCCTGCCGGATCCCGCGCGTGGTCATCGGCACGAAGTCCCACTACGCGGCGGAGATCGCCGCGCTGCGGGAGGCCATCGCCACGGCCGGGGCGGACGTCGAGATCGCCGGGGTCGACTCGTTCTACCCGGCGGGCGACGAGCAGACCCTCGTCTACGAGATCACCGGTCGCAGCGTGCCCCCCGGGGGGCTGCCGCTGGATGTGGGGGTGGTCGTGATCAACGTCACGACCGCCGCCAACATCGAGGCGGCCACCCGCGGGGTGCCCGTGACCAGGCACTACGTGACCGTGACGGGCGAGGTGGCTCACCCCGTGATCGTGGACGCTCCCATCGGGGCCACGGCGGCGGCGCTCATCCAGGCCGCCGGGGGGGCCACCGTCGAGCCGTACGTCCTCGTGCGGGGCGGGCCGATGATGGGCAAGCACGCACCGTCCGGGCAGGCCGACCGGCTGGGCTTCGGCAAGGCCGACGGCGGACTGGTCGTCCTGCCGGCCGACCATCCGCTGGTGGAGTTCATGGCCAAGCCGCTGGACCGGCTGCTGGGCGAGACCAAGTCGATGTGCATCCAGTGCGAGATGTGCACCAACCTGTGCCCGCGCTTCCTCATCGGCCACCAACTGCGGCCCCACCGCGTCATGCGGTCGCTGCAGTCGGGCACCGACTCGGGGCTGGCCGACGCGCTGCTGTGCTGCGAGTGCGGCATCTGCGAGCTGTACTCCTGCCCGATGGGGCTCAGCCCGCGCCGCATGTGCGTCTACGTCAAGGGCCTGCTGCGGGCGCAGGGCGTGCGGGTCACCGATCGCACCGTCCACGCGGACCACGCCGAGGAGCGCGCGTACCGGAAGATCGCGCAGGCGCGCTTCATCGACCGGCTGCGGCTGGGCCGGTACCCGAGTTCGCTCGACGACATGGTCCGCCTGGACCCCGACGTCGTGCGGCTGGCGACCCAGCACGGCGTCGGCGCGCCCGCCCGGCCCGTCGTGGCCGTGGGGGACCGCGTGCGGTGCGGCCAGGTGGTCGCGGGTCTGGAGTTCGGCGAGCTCGGGGCGCCGGTCCACGCGTCGGTCGACGGCCTCGTCCGCGAGGTCGACGACGCTCACATCACCATCGAACGGGAGGGCAGCCGGTCATGATCACCAGCATCGGACTCGTGGAGTTGACCGCGATCGCCCAGGGCGTCGCGACCGCCGACGCGATGCTCAAGGCGGGCGAGGTCACGCTGATCTTCGCCAAGCCGGTCTGTCCGGGCAAGTTCATCATCCTCGTCCACGGCGACGTGGGCGCGGTGAAGCAGGCCATGGCCGTCGGGTTGGAGACCGGCGGGTCGCGGGTCGTCAACCACCTCATGATCCCGCGCGCCCACCCCGACCTCCTCGGGGCCATCAACGGGGCGGACGCGCTGGGGCCGGTGGCGGCGCTCGGCGTGGTCGAGTTCTTCGACATCGCCTCGGCGATCACCGGCGCCGACGCGGCCGTCAAGGCCGCCCGGGTCCGTCTCATCGAGGTGCGTCTCGGCCTGGGCATCGGCGGCAAGAGCTTCTTCAAGCTCTCCGGCGAGGTGGCCGACGTGGACGCGGCGGTCAAGGCGGCGCTGGCGGCGGCGGGCGTGCGCGGCCAGATGGTGTCCAGTTGCGTCATCCCGGCGCCCGATCCGGCGTTGTTCCGGCAGATGGCGTGAGGGGGATGCGATGTTCGGCGCGCTTCTGCTCGCGGCGGTGTTCCTGGCCAGCGGTGCCGTGTGGGTGAAGGAGGCCAAGACGCCGCCGGTCGAGGCCGCGGACGGGACGGTGAAGAAGAAGGGTCTTGGGGCGATGCCGGCGCAACGCAAGCTCGGGTTCGGGATCTTCATGATTGCGCTGGGGTTGTTGTTCGCGATCTATTGGCTGGTCACGAGGGGGTAGCGAAGTCCCCGGGAGGGGCAACGGTAACAACAAGGGCTCGCGACGAGCCACAACGTATGATTTCTGTGGGATAGCAGGGATGCGGACCGCGGAACTGTTCAAAGGAGAATAGGTAACATGGCAGCAATCAGTCAGATCATCATCTACATCATGTTGTTCTTCATGGTGCTGGGTGTCGTCGACAAGGTGTTCCTGGGTGGTCGCCTCGGGTACGGCGAGAAGTTCGAGGAAGGCATGCAGGCCATGGGCGTGTTGGCCCTGGCCATGGTCGGCATCATGTGCTTCGCCCCGGTGCTGGGGCAGTGGCTGAAGGGCCCGGTGGGCGCCGTCTGGGGCGCGATCGGCGCCGACCCGGCCATGTTCGCCGGCACGTTACTGGCGAACGACATGGGCGGCTTCCCGCTGGCGGGGGCGATGACGTCCGACCAAGGCATCCACGTCCTGTCCGGCCTGTTCATGGGCTGCATGATGGGCGCCACGATCGTCTTCTCGATCCCCGTCTCGCTGAGCATCATCGAGAAGGAGGACCGCCCGTTCCTGGCCCGCGGCATGCTGGCCGGCTTCGTCTCGGTCCCCTTCGGCGTGTTCATCGCCGGATGCCTCTACATGTTCAGCTACAACGGCACGCCCGCCGGTCAGCTCGACCCGCTGACGATCGGCAAGATCCTGGTCAACCTGGTGCCCTCGATGGTCATCGCCATCGCGCTGGCGGTCGGGCTGGCGCTGATCCCCAACGGCATGATGAAGGGCTTCAACGTCTTCGCGATCTTCATCACGGCCATGATCACGATCATGCTCATGCTGGCGATCCTCAACAAGCTGGGCCTGCTGCTGGGCGACAACCCCGACGGCAAGTCGATCGTGAACTGGATTCCCTTCATGGGGGTTGATGCCGCCGGCCAGGCTGGGACCGCCGGCAAGACCGATCCGATCGGGCCACAGCTCGAGATCTGCGGCATCATCGCGATCACGCTGGCCGGCGCCTTCCCGTTCGTGCACTTCATCACGACCGTGCTGAGCAAGCCGGTCGCGGCGCTCGGGCGTCTCATGGGCGTCAACGCCGACGCGGCGGCGGGCATGATCGCCGCCCTGGCGAACAACATCCCGATGTTCGGCACGCTGAAGAACATGGACAAGCGGGGCAAGGTCCTCGCCGTCGGGTTCTCCGTGTGCGCCTCCTTCGCCCTGGGCGACCACCTCGGCTACGCGGCCGGCGTCGCGCCCGACGCGATCTTCGCCATGGTGCTCGGCAAGCTCTGCGGTGGCGTCATCGGCATCTTCATCGCCATCCTGCTGGCGGCGCGCGGTCTGGAGAAGTTCACCGGCAAGGACGAGCCCAAGGCGGCCGAGGCGGCCGAGGAGGTCCAGGAGGCGGTGGCGGCGGCCTAGCGCCCCGTCCACGGCACGGAGGACCCAGAGAAGGAGGAAGCGATGATTCTGAAGACGACGCTGCACGGGCGGGCCTACGCCTTCACGGATCTCAAGGAGCTGTTCGGCAAGGCCAACGAGGAGAAGTCGGGCGACCACCTCATCGGGATCGGCGCGAAGACCGTGACCGAGCGGATCGCGGCGAAGATCGTCCTCTCCGAGCTGCGCCTGTCGGACATCCGGGAGAACCCGCTGATCCCGCCGGACGAGGACGAGGTGTCGCGCGTCATCGACGGGGCGGTCAACGAGACGGTGTACCAGTCGATCCGGTCGTGGACGGTCGGGGAGCTGCGCGACCGGCTGCTCAGCCATGAGACACGGCCGGCCGACATCGAGACGCTGCGGCGGGGTCTGACGGCCGAGATGATCGCGGCCGTGGCCAAGCTGATGAGCAGCGCGGACCTGGTGTACGGCGCCTCGAAGATGCGCGTCACCAGCAAGTGCCGCTATGAGATCGGCAAGCCGGGCACCCTGTCGTACCGGATCCAGCCGAACCACCCCAAGGACGACCCGGACGGCATCCGGGCGGCGATCTACGAGGGGCTGTCCTACGCCTCGGGCGACTGCGTCTTCGGCGTCAACCCGGTGGAGGACACGCTGGCCAACTGCACGCGGATCCTGGGCACGCTGTACGACGTCATGACCGACCTGGCCGTGCCGACGCACATCTGCTGCCTGGCCCACGTGTCGACCCAGATGGAGGCCGTCGAGCACGGCGCGCCGTCGTCGATGTTCTTCCAGTCGGTGGCCGGCACGCAGGACGCCAACACCGACTTCGGGGTCACCGCCGAGCTGCTCGACCAGGCGCTCGATCTCATCCGGCACAAGGGGCTGTGCGCCGGGCCGAATCTCATGTACTTCGAGACCGGCCAGGGCTCCGAGGTGTCGATCGGCGCCGACCACGGCGTCGACGAGATGACCCTGGAGGCCCGCACGTACGGCTTCGCCAAGCGCTACACGCCGTTCATGGTCAACAACGTGTCCGGGTTCATCGGGCCGGAGACGATCTACGACGGCAAGCAGATGATCCGGGCCAACCTGGAGGATCACTTCATGGGCAAGCTGACGGGCCTGCCGATGGGCATGGCGCCGTGCTACACCAACCACACCGGCATCGACCAGAACGATCAGGAGATCGCGACGATGCTGCTGGCGATGGCGGGTGCGAACTACTACATGGGCGTGCCCGGGGGCGACGACGTCATGCTGAGCTACCAGGACACCAGCTACCACGACGACGCCACGCTGCGCGAGCTGCTGGGGCTGACCCCGGCCGCCGAGTTCTTCCAGTGGGCCCAGGAATGGGGCATCCTGGACGGCGGCGGCCGTCTGACGCCCCGGGCCGGCGACGCGTCGATCTTCGTGAAGTGAGGGGTGAAAGCGATGACGACCACATTGAGCGAGGCCGACATCAAGTCGTTGGTGAGCCAGATCCTGACGGGCATCACGGGTGTCACGAAGGCGGCGGGCGCGTCCCCGGACGGGGGCACGCTCGACGCCGACGCCCTGGTCGCGCCACGCCTGGCGGTGCCGCACCCGGCCAACCCGGGGGCGCTGGAGACCATGCTGGCGGCCACGCCCGCCCGGCTGGGCGAGTGGCGGGCCGGCCCCAGGCCGACCTGCCGGGCGCTGCTGCGGTTCCGGGCCGACCACGCGGCGGCCATGGACGCGGTGTTCAACGACGTCGCCCCGGAGCTGCCGGAGCGGCTCGGCCTGTTCGCCGTCCAGTCGGCGGCGCCC
>JGI20166J26741_11785251_pt1 | contig 10274 bp, 6 predicted proteins | sample TergutCu122P5_FD_26741 | JGI IMG/M metagenome (IMG submission 26741) | reverse complement strand
TCCCGCTCGTCAGCGTCAGGCTCGCGCCGTTGGTGCTGTAGATGCCGCCGCCGTTAAGTGTCGTGGTGTGATCGGATATCGTTCCTCCGTCAAGGACGACAGTCGCCGGCCCAAAGCTGAAGACGCCGCCACCGCGACTGTTGGCAGCGGTCGTGATGTTGCCCGATATCGTACCGCCGGTCATCGTGAAGCTCGCGCCGCTCCAGTTCAGCACGCCGTCGCCACTGGGCGCAGTGTTGCCGTTGATCGTCCCGCCACTCATGGTGAAGGTCGAAGCCTGGTTGGTCACGCCGCCGCCCGACGAGACAGAGTTGTTCGTATTGCCAGAGATCGAGCCGTCGGTCATCGTGAAGGTCGCGCCGGCCATGTTGAGCACGCCCGCGCCGGTGTCGCCGAGGGCGGTGTTCGCGCTGATCGAGCCCCCGTTCATCGTGAAGGTCGCGCTTGCGCCCTGATTACGGACGCCTGCGCCGCCCATCGTCGCGGTGTTGCCCGAGATCGAGCCGCCGTTCATGAGCAGGGCGCCGTTCAGGTTGTAGATACCCGCGCCATACCGCGCAGAGCTGTTAGCGCTGATCTGCGCCGAGCCAGAGAGCGTCACCGAGCCGGAGTTGTTGAAGATGCCGCCGGCCTCGTTGACCGAGGTGTTGCCGGAGATCGATCCGCCGGACATCACGATCGTCCCGCTGTTGAACACACCGGCGCCATTGCCGTTGGGGGTGACCCCGACGGCCGAGGTGTTGCCGGAGATCGATCCGCTCACGATGGTCAGCACAGCGCCGCTGTTGACCATCACGCCGCTGCCCGTCGCCCCGCTGTTGTGGGTCACGGTGATCCCGTCAAGGGTGAGTCTCCCGTTGACCGTGATCGTATTGGCCCCGGCAGCGCCGATCAGCTTGGCGTTTCCGGTCAAGGTGATGTCCTTGCCCGCCGGGATGATGAGCGTCGAGCTCAAGGTAGTATCTGCGCTGAGTGCGATCGTTGTCGGACCGGCTGCGGCGCCGATCGCCGTCTCCAGATCGCTTTGGCTGCTCAGAGCAGCCGCCCGTGAGACCGGGCCTATGATAACAAGTGCCATGGCCAGGGCCATAGCGCCTGAGAGTAAGCGTTTACCCATCAGGATCCTCCTATACTGGTTCGCCTCCTTAGACGTACGCTGCCCGCAATGCAGGCCTTACATTGGATAATTATCCCATTATCGGCCACTATATCCAAAGTGGTTCATGGAATCTCGATAATATAGCTCTTTAATTGCATAGCCTATGAGCCTGAAAGGCTTCACAGCCCCCACACACGAAAACTTAGAGCGGCTCCTCGAGCAGAGCCCGATACTCCTCGCTTGAAAGCGCCGCGCGGGCCTGGTCGCGGTAGTCGTTGCTGCGCGCCAGGGTCTCGCGCATGAGGGCGACCAGCAGATAGCGGCCCTTGGGGGTCAGCGTCACCGCGTCCTTGTCGCTCTGGTCGAGCGCGCCCACCAGCTTCATGTAGGCCATCTCGAGCGGCAGACCGCGCTGCACCGTCACGCCATAGCGCTCCTTGAACTCACGGTTATCGAGGCGCAGACCGAAGAGCTTGGTCGCGAAGGTGTAGCGCATCGCGGTCAGCTTACTGGTGTCTGCGCCGGTCGACTTCGTGATGCCCATCTTACCGTCGGCGATACGCTGGTGATACTCGAGCAGGCTGAAGGTGTTGGTGTAGTTCGTGTCGATCAGATACGACATCGCGCCGCTCCCGATGCCTACGTACTCGGGGTAGTCGACGATGTACTCGTCGATGATCATGTCCTTGTCAGCAGAGAAGGTCCAGGCGCTGGAAAAGACGAACTCGCCCGAACCCGTCAGGCCCTCGCAGATCTTCTGATACATCGCATACTCGCGCCCGTGGTCGATCTCGCCGATCGCGCTGCGCAGCGCCCTGCGCTTTTCCGGCGAGGCCATGAGCGGATAGAAGGTGGTCTGGTTGCAGCCCGTCTGCTTGACGAGCTCGATGTCGCGCTCCAGGGTCTCAAACGTCATGGTAGGGAAGTTATAGATCATGTCGACGTTGAAGGAGCCGAACTTGCCCCGCATCGACTGGACGCGCTCGAGTGTTTCCTCGGCGCTGCCCGTCGTCTGGAGGCGGCCCATCTGCCGCAGCAGCTCGTTGTCGAAGCTCTGCACGCCCACCGACAGCCGGTCGACCCTCCCGGACAGCGCGTCGTAGAGCTCATCGGTCAGATCGATCGGATTGGTCTCGCTCGACACGTCCTTGATATCGGGAAAGAGCTCTTTGGCCTTGTCGATCGTTCGCGCCAGTTCATCAAGGAGTACGGTCGGCGTGCCGCCGCCGATATACATCGCGCCGAAGCGATAGCCGAGCTCGGCCACCATGTCCATCTCTTTGCGCAGAGAGACGAAGTAGTCGCGCGCGCGGTCCTCCTTGAAGTAGAAACGGTTGAAACTGCAGTAGGTGCAGAGCTGACGACAGAAGGGCACATGCACATAGAGCATGTATAGCTTATCGGGATCGGGCGCCGGGACCCGGGCGATGTCGACCGACTCGTCCCCTGCCAGATATGAGCGATTGAAGACGCGGACCACCCGCGTTAATATCCGTTCAGAGAGCACAGGACACCTTTCCAGCTATGACGAACATGGAGCTTATCTTACACCTATCTGCAGATCCGCCAGCAGCTTCTCTGCCGCCTGGCGGCCTCCGTCAAGGCAGTTGGGCACGCCGATGCCCCGAAAACAGCCGCCCGCCACCGCAAGTCCCGGCCGCGCGGCGACCCGACGGTCGATCTCTGCGACCCGCTGCTCATGGCCGAGCGTGTACTGGGCCATCCCCCCCGTCCAGCGATAGAAGCGGCTGAAGAGCGGCTCGATGCTCGGGTCCAGGCCGAGGATGTCGCGGATCTCGGCGAGCATGAGCGCGGTGAGCTCCGCGTCGCTTCTCTCCATGACCGTCTGGTTGAGCGGGGTCCCGGCAAATCCGCGCAGCAGCACGCGCCCCTGCGGCGCATGGCCCTGCCACTTGCTCGAGGAGAAGGTGAGCGCGAGCAGATCGCGGCCCTCGACCTCGGGCACGAGGATGCCGAAGCCGTCGAGGGAAAGTCCCAGGGTCGCCTCGTCGAAGCCGAAGCTCGCGGTCGCGGAGCTCGAGCAGGGGATGGAGGCGTAGAGCTCGGAGAGTCGCGGGTCGAGCGCGCGCGTGAGCGCGGCGCCCGCGAAGCTCTCGGTCGCGATGATGACCGCGTCGACTTCGACCTGCTCGACAGAAACGACGCGCGGCGGGTGCGGGTCGACATCGCCCGGGTGCGCCGCGTGCGCGTCGACGGGCTGCGGCTCAAGGTGCTCGGCCGTGAAGGAGAAGGCCGCTGACAGGGAGGCAGCAGGGGGGGTCGCTCGCGTACGCGAACGAGCCCCCCCTACTGCCTCCTCCTGCAGGGCGTGCGGATCTTGCCGCAAGTCCCTGATCCGGGTGTTCAGGCAGAAGCGCTCGACCCCGATCGCCGCGGTCAGCGCGTCGGTCAGCTGCTGCAGGCCCCCTTTGAAGGTGGAGAAGACGCTCTGCGGCTTCTCGTCCGGATCATGGTCTGCGCGCGTGGCACTGCGGCGGGCCTCAGCAAGGATCGTGCCGCGGATCAGCGAGCCGGAACTCTGCTCCATCTCCAGGTAGCTCGGGAAACTTGCCCCCAGAGACATGGTCTTGGGGTCTCCGGCGTGTACGCCACCGATGAAGGGCTCTGCGAAGTAATCGAGCGTCTCGCGCCCGAAGCGGCGCACGATGAAGCCCTCCAGCGACTCCTCGTTGGGCTCGCCTGGCGCCAGCACTTTCTGCGGCGCCCAGAGCTCCTCAAGCATACGCCGCTTGCCTTCTTCGCTCAGAAGCTCCGTCTCGAGCAGCGGTCTCATCTGCGTCGGGATGAAGAGCCGGAAGCCCTCGGGCAAGCGGTGAGGGCGTCCATCGCGCACGATCCAGGTCCCGCGCCGCCGCATGTCGGAGGGCAGGAGGTCGTCTTCGAAGCCGAGCTCACGCGCGATGCGGGTCGGCGCCTGTTTGTAAGCAGAGAAGCAGTCGGGTCCCCCGTCGATGAGCCAGGGCTTACCGGTGACCGGGTCGGGCACGGTCTCACCAGCGACTTTGCCGCCCGTGCGCGTGTCCTGGTCGTAGACCCTGAACTCGAGGTCGGCGCCCGCGTCCTGTTGTTGCCGCAGGAACCAGGCCGCCCCCAGACCGGCGGCGCCTGCCCCGATGATCGCGATACGCGCGGTCATAGCCCCAGGTCCCTGGCGACCTTGGCCGCCGCCTCCTCGCCAGACTCCAGGCAGTTGGGCACCCCGACGCCGCGATAAGCCGCACCCGCCAGGGCCAGGCCGGGCTGGTCGGCGAGCAGGGCGTCAAGCAGGTCCATGCGCCCCAGGTGGCCGACCGTATACTGCGGCATCGAACGCGGGAAGCGGAAGACCTTCGCATAGCTCGCCTGCGCCGCGCGCGACAGCCCGAGCAGACGGATGAAGCTCTCGCGGGTGATCTCGATGAGCTCGGCATCGCTGTGCGCGAGTATCTCCGGATCGCGCGCCCCGCCGACGAAGCCGCGCAGCAGCACCGTACCCTCGGGGCTGCGCCCCTCCCACTTCGAACTCACCAGCGAGATACCCGTGACCGCCTGATGCTCGATGCCCGGCGACAGCACGCCGTGCCAGCTCTTGTCGAAGGGCGCGTCGGCCTCCGGAAAACCTAAGATGATCGAGGCGCAGGACGAGTGCGGGATCGTCTCCAGGATCCCCGCCGCCTCCGGTGCGAGCGCGCCCAACATCTCCGCGCTTGCCCAGGCAGGAGCGGCGCTGATGACACCGTCTGCCTCAAGCTCACCGGCGCCCGTGCGCGTCGCGAAGCTCAGCACAAAGCGCCCCGCCTCGCCCCGCGCGACGGTCAGGGCGCGCGCGCCGCATCTGATGCGCTCCTCTCCGATCGCCGCCGCCAGGGCGTCGGTGATCTGCTGCATCCCCCCGGCAAAGGAGCTGAAGAAGGTCCAGCGCAAAGCCCCCGGCGTCATAGGGTGCGCCTGGGCGCGGGCCTCGTTGCTCTTGCGCTGCGCCAGAAATCCCCGGATGAGCGAGCCGAAGTCGCGCTCCATCTCGAGGAGTTGCGGATAGGTCGCCAGCGTCGACATGGTCTCGACGTCGGAGCCGTTGACGCCGCCGACCAGCGGCTCGGCCAGACGATCCAGGCACTCACTTCCCAGGCGTCGCCTCACCAGCGAGGCGATGCTCTCGTCTTCCAGCACCCCGTCCGGCTGCTTCTTGCGCGGCAGGAACAGATCGCCGAGCATGCGGAACTTCGCCGGCCACGAATAGAGCCGTGTGGTCGCCATCGGGGCGATCTTGGTCGGAGCGAAGAGCATGATGCCATCGGGCAGCTCGACGAGCCGCCCGTCCTTGACCAGATACGTGCCCTTGTTGTCCTCGTTCGTGCCACAGATCGCATCGGCGATGCCGAGCTCAGCGGCGACCCGCTTGATCGAGGGCTTGGACGTCAGAAAGGAGTCGCTGCCGCCGTCGGCGATGATCCCGCCGGCGCGCTCGGTCCAGAGCTGCCCGCCGATACGGGGGCTTGCCTCAAGCACACGGACCTCGATCCCAGCGTTCGCCAGGCGCCAGGCAGCCGTCAGCCCCGCGATGCCGGCCCCGATGACGACGACCTGCTTCACAGCGCCTCGATCGCCTCGCGATACACAGCGATCGCATCGTCTTCAGAACCCAGCGTCTGGGCCCGACGATACGTCAGGCAGCGTGCCTCGACCTGTTCTCTCAGCTTGATGTCGAGGTCATAGAGGACTTCCATGTGATCGGTCGCGAAACCCAGGGGGCTGACGACGACCGTGCGCGCGACCCCCGCGTGGAGGTCGGCAGCGTCAGGCCCGAGCCACGCGCCTCCGCGCGCGCCCCGCGAGGTGTAGACGCAGGTCCAGGGCAGTCCGGGAAAACAGGCCATCACGCCGCGAGCCGCGCTGCGCATCTCGGCGTCGTAGCGCTCGGTGTCCTCGCTGCCATCAAGCGGCAGGGAATGAGCCGCGAAGACGACCAGCGGATCAGGCGCATCGACCAGCGCGGCCTCCAGGCGACGGGCGCAGGCCTGCGCATAGCGGTCTTGCAGCCCGATCGGGTCGGCGGCGCACACCGGGATCGCACCCGCTGCCGCGCGGACCCGCTCAAGAGGACCGAAGTAAGCCGAATCCGAATGAAAGGGCGTCAGCGACAGGTAGATAAGCTCATCGCAGCCTGCTGTCAGGAGATCTTCGACCGCCTCGTCGATCAGCGGAGCTGAGAACTGCATCCCCACCTTGACGGGCATCTCGCCCTCCAGCCCGGCCGCGATCTCATCAGCGATCCGCGGCAGCGGTGAAGAGCCCCCGATCGACTCGTATCTCTGCAGGCCTGCCTCAAGTACCGGCGGCGGTACGCGCCCACTGAAGATGCGCGCGAACATCGGCTCCACCTCGTCCAGCGAGCGCGGTCCGCCAAAGCCGACGAGTACGACGCCTCTCACGCCCGGGCGCCCCGGACCTGTGCCGACTGCTCCTTGACCGACGCGATGAAGTGCTTCGCGCGCGCAGGATCGGTCTCTTTGCTGATGCCGTGCCCCAGGTTGAAGATATGGCCCGGCCGCGTGCCGACCGCCGCCAGTATCTCGCCCACCTTCGCGTCGATGACCTCTTCGTTCGCGAAGAGCGTCACGGGGTCGATGTTGCCCTGGATCGCGAACCGGGGCGCGATACGTTCGACCGCATGGGCCATGTCAAGACGCCAGTCCAGGCCGATGACGTCGCCGCCGGCCTGCTGGACCAGATCGAGCATCGAGGTCGCTCCGTTGGCGAAGTGTATCAGCGGCACCGAGCTGTCATAGGCCTTGACCCCGTCGAGCACCATCTTCGTATAGGGCAGGACCGAGGCGGCGTAGTCACGCGGCGCGACCGCCCCCACCCAACTGTCGAAGAGCTGCAGCACCTGAGCGCCCGCATCGATCTGAGCGCAGAGATAGGCCGTCACCGTCTTCGCGAACTTCGTCATCAGCGCGTCCCAGGCCGCAGGCTCGTTGAACATGAAGGCCTTGCAACGCTGGAAATCACGCGTGCTGCCCCCCTCGATGGCATAGCTCGCCAGGGTGAAGGGCGCGCCGGCGAAGCCGATGAGCGGTACCCGACCCGCAAGCTCGCGACGCAAAAGGCGGTGCGACTCCATCACGTAGCCCATGCTAACTTCCGGATCCGGGATGGCGAGTGCGTCCACGTCATGCGCGCTGCTCACCGGGTTGCCGATCACCGGCCCCTTTCCGCTCTGGAAGTCAAGATCGAGCCCCATCCCCGGAAAGACCACGAGGATGTCTGAGAAGATGATCGCAGCGTCGACCCCGATCAGGTCGACCGGTTGCAGGGTGACCTCGACCACCAGCTCCGGCGTATAGCACATCTCAAGAAAGCTGTGTTTGGCGCGCACCGCCCGGTACTCGGGAAGGAAGCGCCCTGCCTGGCGCATCATCCAGACGGGCGTGCGCTCGGTCGCCTCGCAGCGGGCGGCGCGTATCAGAAGATCGTTTTCAGCCATAGAATGATTGTAGCCCTTATCCGCGACAGCGCCCAGCCGCAGACGACCAGACGCTGTCCTCTCTCACAGAACTTACTTGTGCGGACGGGTGTCGATGATCTGATCGACCACCGTCTCATCCACCAGGGTGGACAGATCGCCGTACTGCTCCTTGTCCGTGATGCCGGCCGCGACCTTGCGCAGGATGCGCCGCATGATCTTGCCGCTGCGCGTCTTGGGCAGCTCGTTGACGATATGGGTCACATCCGGCTTCGCGATGGGGCCGATGTTCTTGCGCACAAGTCCCGCGAGTATCTGGTCGAGACCCGGATCAGGATCGACGCCGTCCTTGAGAACGACATAGGCATAGATGCCCTCGCCCTTGATCTCATGCGGGAAGCCCACCACAGCCGACTCAGCCACCTCAGGATGACTGTTCAGAGAAGCCTCTATCTCGGCGGTGCCGATGCGGTGCCCGCTGACGTTGATCACGTCGTCGACACGACCCTTGAGCCAGATGTAGCCGTCCTCGTCACAGACCGCCGCGTCGCCGGAGAAGTACAGGCCGGGATACTGCGAGAAGTAGACCTCCTTGAAGCGGGCGTTGCCCGGATCATCCCAGATCCCGCGCGCCATCGACGGCCAGGGGAACTTGATGCACAGACGCCCTTCCTCACCGGTCGCGGCCTCGCTCGGCTCCTTCTCGCTGTTCATGACGACCGGCTGCATCCCGAAGAACGGCAGCCCGGCGGCGCTCGGCTTCATCTTCATGATGCCGGGGATGGTCGTGAGCATATGAGCTCCGCCTTCGGTCTGCCACCAGGTGTCGACCACCGAGCAGCGGTCATGACCGATCACGTGATAGTACCACTCCCAGGCGGCCGGGTTGATGGGCTCGCCCACCGAGCCGATCACGCGCAGGCTGGAGAGGTCGTGCGCGTTGGGGAACTCGTCGCCGGAACGCATGAGCGAGCGGATGGCGGTGGGCGCCGTGTAGAACTGGTTGACGCCATGGCGCGCCACGATATCCCAGAAGCGGCCGGCGTCCGGATAGGTCGGCACGCCCTCGAAGACGATACTCGTCGCGCCGATCGCCATGGGCCCATAGGTGATGTAGGAGTGGCCGGTGATCCAACCGACGTCGGCGGTGCAGAAGTAGACGTCATCGTCACGGATGTCGAAGGTGTACTTGCTGGTCATGGCTGTCCCCAGCAGATAGCCCGCGGTCGTGTGCACGATGCCCTTGGGCTTGCCGGTCGAACCAGAGGTATAGAGGATGAAGAGGGGATCTTCTGCGTCGACCCACTCGACGTCGCAGTGCGAGCTGATGTCGTCACGCGATACTTCCTCGTGATAGTAGACGTCGCGTCCCGGCATCATGTCGACTTCCTGCCGGGTGCGACCGACCACGATGACGGTCTTGACCGAGGGCGCCTCGAGCAGGGCCTCGTCGGCCTGGGCCTTGAGGGGATTGATGCGTCCGCCCCGCACGCCGTTGTCGGCGGTGATGAGCACCTTGGCCTGAGAGGCCTGCAGGCGGTCGCGCAGCGCCGTCGCGGAGAATCCGGAGAAGACGACCGTATGGATCGCGCCGATGCGCGCGCAGGCAAGCATCGAGAAGACCGCCTCGGGGACCATCGGCAGATAGATCGCGACGACGTCGCCCTTCTTCACCCCATGAGCCTTCAGGACGTTGGCCAGACGGCAGACACGGTTATAGACGCCCTGATAGGTATAGACCTTGCTCTTGCGCTCGTCGCTTTCCCAGATGATCGCCGCCTTGTTGCGACGCCCGTCATGCAGGTGGCGGTCAACGCAGTTGTAGGCGACGTTGGTCTTACCGCCCGCAAACCAGCTGATGTGGGGGTCGTCGAAGTCCCATTCCAGGACCTTGTCCCAGGGCTTCTCCCAGTAGAGGAACTCCTTGGCCTGCTCGGCCCAGAAGGTCTCGGGGTCCTCGACCGACTGCTGATAGAGCTCCTGGTACTGCTCCAGGGACGTCAACCACGACTTTTCGTGGACGTACTCCGTCGGCTCATAGACGGCACCTCCTGGACTGCTGGGGGTGTGATGCTCGTTCATCATGGCTCCTCTCTCTCCTGAGGGTCGACCGCTCGATGCGGCACGCCGGCGGATGCAACAGCGTGCTCTATTCTCTCACAAAACGTCGCGCGGTGACGAGAAGAAAAAGCGAGTTTTTTCGCGGCAAATGCAAATATTGGCCTCTTCTCCTGAAGGAGTACCTCCGGTGGCTCACGGGCGCAAAGACGGGGTCTTCTGCATCCCCCTGGATTGCCTGAAACCCTGACGACGACCCCAGATAAGGGTGAGCTGCCCTCAGTGGGAAGAGGGCGTTCTTGTGCGGGACGCGTGAAGTTCGTCCTGATTTTAGCAACAATATCCCAAAATACGTCCTTGTTTTAGCATTCTTGAGTTAAAATAAGGACGTATTGCCGGTGATAGAAGGAGGCGCTTTGGAACGGTATCTTATGACAAAGCTGCTCGACTGGAAAAACAGTCGTCGCAAGAAGCCGATCATCATCAATGGTGCCCGCCAGGTGGGTAAGACGTGGTTGCTCAAAGAATTCGGGGCGCGCTATTTTGACAATATCGCTTATGTGAATTTCGACAACAATACAGCGATGGCATTGCTGTTTGAGGAAAACTACGATATCTCGCACCTCCTGACAGGCATACAGGCAGAAACCG
>JGI20166J26741_11785029_pt1 | contig 10275 bp, 6 predicted proteins | sample TergutCu122P5_FD_26741 | JGI IMG/M metagenome (IMG submission 26741) | reverse complement strand
TCTAGATAGCATTAGCAGTATGACATGTTCTATATCCTGTAGGTTGTCTATGACCTTGTATGGATTGATGGAATGAAAATAAATGAATGAATGAATGAAAGATAGAAGAGGATGGAAAGAAAAGTTGGTTGAGAAGGTCAAAACTGTATAGAGAGTTGTAGAGCCATACAAGAAAAAGAGAAGAAGGTTACTTTGCATACACCCAAGTTTAACATGAAAAAATTCCACGTTTTACCCGCAGAGTTTATGTTTGTGCTCTGTATGGATCTCAGAATGTAGAGCGAGTATTTCCCTTTGTCAGGGCCGGCGAATCTTTTTGAGAGCGCGCGCCCAAATTGTCAATTTTTGGAGCAATGCTTCTGCGCGACCATGGGAATTTTCAGCTGCAGAATGGGGTCTTGGGGTCTGTCATTCTTTCTATTACTGTTATAAATTATCGTTGGCATCCCAGCAGCATCTGTTTACCAAAATGTCCAGACCGGATCCGAGGCCAACCCAGCCTCCTATTCAATGGGTACCGGGGTCTCTTTGCCGGGGCTAAAGCGGCCGAAGCGTAAAGTTGACCACTCACTTTTGTCAGTTCCATGGTTAAGAATGAGTGGAGCTGCTCCTCCATTTCTCCTGTATGTCATCATGGCGTTAATAGGCACAACTGTATCTTTTATTATAAAGTCTAATTATTCTAGTATACTGTGTATTATAATAAGAGGATCCTTGCAGAAAGAGATAAGGAGGAAAATGAGGAAGCAGCTTAGAGTCTTAAACTACCCCCAACTTTAAAAGACTAACCCACTAAATAAATTATTTTAGTTATTACAGTAAATGTGTCCCTATACACAACATGAAGGCCCATTGGGAAAGTGCAGTTTTTGCTCCCCTGAATGTTAACCTCATCACTAGATGGAGGTGAGTGTCCAGCCTCATTCCCAAGCAGTTTCACCCCTGGAAAGAACTTCCAGGACACCTCAAACTGGAAGCTAGTGCTCAAAAGCATTCTTAGGAAGCCTGTTTAGGCAGCAACTGCTTCGAGTCAGACTTACTGTACCAGAATCAAAATTCATGACTTTGACTAACATAAGGACGGACCAATAATAAATTTGTAAGAAATTGAAATGATTATTATGTTCTGTTGTGATTTGTTTTATAGTTTTGTTAACTTGTATTTGTTTTTTCTGACACAGACTTTTAACAGAGGGAAATTAAAAGGCATGCCAGCAGTTTATAAAGCCTCTTTAATAAGTTAAATTTATATTGTTTTAAATAAGGTAATTTGAAAAAAATTATATTCTTATATGTACTGTACTTGGTGTGATTGATTGGGAAAGTGAGTCACATCCCCCCCACCCCCACCCCCCACCCCCCACCCACCAATTGCCGTGGTTACCAATAGTGTCACACCCTGGTTGAAGTTGCATTTGAAAACTCTATTTGACTTTCCTTTGGTAGTGACAGCTTGTGAACCATTACCAATAGGCATGCCAAATGTATGGAGATACAACCATAGCTAGAGATCCTGTATGAAGCAGTAATCATTTTCATCTAAATAATTTAAAAATTATGGCTGTGAGAAACATTGAATTTCTTTCTGGGAATATTAATGTAGACAGAATAAGTTACCCCCAGATGGAATATGTGTACTGTTGTTGTTACTGCTGCTAACACTTCTACCACAAATGATACTTGCAAATGAGAGTAATAAACACTTTTGACTTTGCCATATTTGTTCACATCCAGCATAGTAACCCAGGAGTTTTGTTGCATTCTGTTGTTGGCTGATAAAGTAACATTACTGTGCATTGACAAAACAAGATTTGTGTGACTGAAGTATCTGCAACAGGGCTTCGTGAGCCTACCTAGAAGTCTGTTTTTAATTTTAATTCTTCTTCTGTCATCTCCTAAAATTAAAATATTACTACCCAGCACTTTTCATGAGATATATGTCATTAGAAACAATGAACTGTCTGGTCTGTGTTTATTTGGTGTTATTCATGATAGAAGAAAAATTCTCGGTCATTTCTGAGTAGTGCTTAGGAATTTCTACAATAAATGTCAATTGTTGCTATATAAACACATTACTAGGAGGTTTCTTTAAACAGAAGCTAACGTAGGAATGGTTTGTTGATTCATATTCAGATTTCTTGTCATGAATTAATCAGTGATGGTGGATGAAGCACAATGCAGTTACAAGGAGTACAATGATGTCAGTATTGTTAATTTACAGGTGTGCACACTGCCAGAATACATGATGAAAAGGTTTGGTGGAACACGGATCAGAGTCTATCTAGCTGCCCTGTCACTCATCCTGTACATCTTTACCAAGATATCGGTAAGATACAGTGGTGTTCTGATCACTCTCCTAATGACTGCAGTACCAGTGAACTGTAAGTTGGTATTATAAGTGATAAATGATATGGGCTTAACACAGCAATAAATATGACCTTCAATTAATCACAGAATTAATTATGGGCATATGACATATTCAATATAGTGAATGGGCTATGGGCTGCACCATCTGGCAGGAGCAAGAGATTTATCCATGCTTCATAATGTCCAGACAGGTTCTGGAGCCCACCCAGCCTCCTACTGAATGAGTACCAGGGGCTGTGACACAGGGAATAAACCCACCAGGCTGTGAGGTTGACCAGTCCCTCCATGTGTGGTTAAGAAAGAGTGACTCTATTATTGATCTGCTGTCATGCATAATAGCTATTAATGGATACTCTGAAATCACATTTTTACTGAAAATGTTTGCCATGAACTTGAAAAGCTCATGTAAGGTAGCTTGATAGCATAAGTATTGCTGCTTCCTAACAATAACTTTTTATCAGCAGAGGTCAGTGTTACAGTGTAAGCAAAATCTTTGCCTGCTCATAACTACAGATTTTTTCAGCAGTTACTGTCCTTTGGATTAGGTTGCCATAAACCTAAAAATGACTTGCTACATGATGACTTACTGATGAAAGAATTTCAGCTTTCACTATACATGCTGTTCCCTCAAGTGTTGTAATATTTATTTTTATATTAAGAGCTGCTGTAGTAAAAACTACCAAAAAGGAATGTGGGAATGAATTCAAATAAGCCATTGAATAATGTTTTATAATTGCAGGTAAATATCTACAGTGGATCTCTGTTCATCCAGCAGGCTATGGGTTGGAACATCTGGTACAGCATCGTGTTACTGCTGTGCCTAACCTACATTTGCTCTGCTATTGGTGGACTAGCTGCAGTTATATACATGGAAACACTACAGTTCTTCATCATCATATCAGGATCACTTGTTGTCACGGTCACAGGTTTGTTGAATTGCGGGAACAGTTTGGCAGACATTGCATTTTTTGTGAACTGCATGTGTTATAACAATTTTTAGATGCATTTGCAAAATGGCAAAAATTAACTACTAGCTGCATTCTGACTGTCTTGTCTGTTTGTCCACATATCTGCATGGAACAACTCAGTTCCTACTGAACAGATTTTCATGAAATTTGGTATTTGAGTTTTTTTTTTTTAATCTGCTGCAGAATGTCAAGTTCCATTAAAATCTGGTGTGAATAGCAGGTACTGTACATGAAGACGTACATGCATTTGTGATAATATCTCCCTGAGTTCTTCTGAGAATGACACATGTCTTAGAGGAAAGTTGTAGAGAAAATCAAACACACATTTTATATTCAATAAATTTTTCCTGGAATTGTGCTGTTTGTGAAATAAGGTGAAAAAATATGTTACAGCTGGAGAGGACACAGATATGAATATAACAGAGTGCATGTGCATTTTATGCTGGGTAACTAAAGCTACAGACACACACTCAGCATATGTAACACATTTGCTTTTCCATGGCAACAATGGTTACACAAATGTGCCTCATTGTTACAATTATGTGTGCATTGTTTGTCTTGTTTGTCTGAAACCAGAATGATTATATCTGAATTCTCACATTAAGCCATATTTGCATTATAATCTTACTGTGTTTGATGATGTTGAATAGAAATATACAGGTGTTTTCTTGAGGAGGGTAACATAAAATGTAATTATAAAGTTGTTCATGTCCACACCATGGAAGTATGTAGGGGAAACAAAGGTATAGTTCTACTCATTCATAATCTTGGCACAAGATGGGGTGAATGGTCAGCTGCATGCCTCAGACATTTAATGCAGTTCCCATGCAATAAAAGGCTGGGTGGGCCTCAGAGCCATTCTGGAAGTTTTGGAGAAAAGGACTGTCTTCTGCTCTAGCATGGAGTTGAACCCCAAACCTTGCAGCTTGTATCCTAGCCACTATACCAACTACACTACCCTAGCTCCTGGGGGCAGTAACATTGTCAACATTATTTTGTCTCATGTATATGTGTATGACATTTTATATTGGTTGACAGTGTCAGACTGCAAAACTTTTATTCATGTTGTGGGTAGTGTCATGTGGATAGGAAGTGGAGCTTGGTGCTTAGCTAGCAGTGCTTAGGAAAACTGTGGCAACCTGAAGATATGCACTGTTAGAACTAATGCTGATGAATAGTAAACACACATTGTCTAATAATCTCTTTGTGAAATGTTGAGTGCAAAGAGTGTGGAGATGGCCTCGTCTGTTAGCTAGCACATTTATTCCAATACAGAATTGTAATTGAAAAAGTGAGGTATCAGGGTTTAATTCCTGTTAGGAGCAAGGGGTTTTCCTGTTCTCTGCAATGTCCAGAAGGGCTTTGGGGCCCACACAACCTCCTAGAGATGCTTTCTCTGGTGGGTAAAGTAGCTAACTGCATCTACTACCAAGGTTAAGAATGGGTGGTGCTAGACCTCCATGCCTTCATGGCATGTAAGGGAATGACTTTTTGGTAAGCATGAAGGCTGGAATTTCATTGTAACCTTTAGTGGAAGTATTCTGTGCTGAATTTCAACAAAATCTGTGACAGGTGGATGGTCTACATGGAAAACTCTCTAGTTCGACTGCTTGACCCTGAAGATGATGGCACTGTGATCCTTCGAAATGTCAGTAACTGGCATTAGATGCCAGAAGACTTGAATTTTCGACAGAGGATATATTATCAGTTTCAGAATCGCATTCATACATACATCTAAGAGAACATAGTGATTACTGTGCTTGATCTATGACAAATTGATGATTCTGTCTCTGATTATACTTGACTAATTATTTTGTTAATTGTATGTCTGATTTTTAGGCTTTATGACAATAGGAGGTTGGAATGAGTTAATAAGGCGTTATCTACAGGCTGTACCAAGCGAGACATATCCCAATACAACTTGTGGTATTCCACGTCAGGACTCGTGGATCATGTTAAGAGACCCGATACATTCTGACATGCCATGGCCAGGTTTCCTCCTTGGACAGACACCATCTTCTATTTGGTACTGGTGTGCTGATCAGGTGAGGCAGCTTGCTTTCATATAACAAACTTACATGAAAGTGTTAACACTTTTCTTGACTATTGTGTGGTTCAATTTAATAACAAGGAAAGGCTTGGTAAGTAGTGAGAGCATACTTATATTGACCATATGAATGAACTGTATGTTTTATAAGTTTGTATTAAATAATGTTGTTATTGTTGTTGTCGTTGTTGTTGTTGTTGTTGTTGTTGTTATTGTTATTGTTATTATTATTATTATTATTATTATTATTATTATTATTATTATTATTAATTTGATGTTGTGATTTTTTTAATGAAGTAAACATAAACTCAAAGGTTTAAAACTCATTTATGATCAGTATATGCTCTAATAAGAAGTGTAATCATGACGCAGTAAAAATTAATGCTAATATGAGGAGAAAGAAAAAGGGGTAGAATGGACTAGAAGTGAATGAACAGGAAAATAACTGAAACGAAGATAAGATAAAGTAATTCAGACAATTCCATGTGTCTTCCATACAGCTGATGGTGCAGAGAGTTCTTGCTGCCAAGTCTTTGTCGCACGCTCAGGGAGGTACTCTTCTAGCTGGTTATGTTAAGATCCTACCTGTCTTTATCATGGTCCTGCCTGGAATGATCAGCCGTGTCCTCTTCACCGATGAGGTAGCCTGCGTGAAACCAGACATCTGCGAGAAAATGTGTGGTAACCCTGTGAGCTGTTCTAACAGTGCCTATCCTCGTCTTGTACTGGGTATATTGCCATCAGGTACGTGATTAAAGTAACTGTTTGTTTATTTACTGACACCTCCCAGTGACAGATATGTGGGACATGCACCCGAATCTCCTTGGAGCTGTAATTGTAGGTAAGTATTGTGTAGTGTCATTTGTGGCGCCAATATAATGTCCTGCTTCTATCTGCTATTACCACTCATCTCTAGTGAACAGGCTGTTGGAAGGCAGAAATAAGAGAAGGAAATATGAACAACTGAGAATTTGTCAGTACTTGTAGAAAATACAGTGGCTGGTTTAATTCTTGTTGTTTTCATATGCATTCTTATTTATGTTGTGCCTGTCAACTGGCCCTTATCTGGAACTACAGTGGACTGTAGAGTCATTTGTACTTAGTCTTTATAGGAATTTGAAGTTTGTTGATTACGTGAAATGAAAGCCAGCGTTGTTAACTTCACCATGGAGTTGTGGCGGATGATGTGTTTTCCCTTTCCAACCATAATGTGTCAGTGCAACCCTGTCATGAACAGTGTGGCTATATTCATCTGTTTCCATCAGGTGCGTATGGGTGGCTGTAATGTTGTCAGGTGCAGTAGTGTCTTAACCTAAAGGTCATAACACTCTGTTGTAACCCTCACTTATGAAGCTGCATTCATCTTAAAAGCAATCCATCTTGTATCATTATGTTAGGTCGTGTTAGAGAAGTGTGGTAAGTTTCATCACAGATAACTAAATTTATCATGGTGTCCATGTAGGTTTGTGCTGTATAGATACTTTGGCCTGAAATGTTAAGGAATTTTGTATTGTCATTTGAATATATTATTCCCATGCTCTGTAGTAGTTCTAACTTCAGATCCGAAATGACCTAGCTAGTGAATCTGAATAAAATCATCACATTGCTTGTTGCAAAGTTTGGAAAGAATTATGAGGCTTGTTAGTCGCCGTTGCCAGACAGATGGTCCTTGGTTTATGAACTTAGAACCATTCAACTTGGCAGTCATACTAACTTTAATGGTTGTGTTCATCTTTGTGTAGGAAACAGAACATCATTGTTGGTTAGAAGCTCATTGTTCATTCATCAGTTTTTCTCTCTGTTTAACCCTTGAAGGATTCAAGTCCTAACAACATCAAATTCAATAAGGTCACATATTCCCTCACAATTTCCAATCGAGTGTATTCACATAATACTAGCTTTCATCAAGGCAGATTTGTTTTTATTATTCTATCCATGTAGGTCTACGTGGAGTGATGCTAGCAGTCATGTTGGCAGCGTTGATGTCTGACCTTAGTTCCGTTTTCAACAGCGCGAGTACGCTGTTCACGATGGACATGTGGAAGCGAGCAAGGAAACAGGCAACCACCAAGGAGCTTCTCATTGTCAGCAAGTGAGTCATATATTGAGACACTAGATTCACTGAGTCTTACTTAGTCACAAAAGTCGTAAAAATAGGAAGATACTTTTGGTAGATTTAAGACTTGGCAGAATTCTGGCCAGTGAATGCAAAGCAATCCATTTATTAACTGACATGTTCTGCCATTCCATCTTCATATATGTCTACGTGCAATGTTTTTTTTCTGCAAGTGAATAAGCTGGCTTCTGACTTTTATTTGGGGAGTGTCCACTTACAGCCTCAGCTGTGACATATGTTACTTTGAGAGTTTTTATAGTTTTTCTCAGTGCCTCCAAGCAAATTTTGGGATAGTACCTCGAACTAGGCCACAAGTACCTCCTTCATATCCTTTCAAATAACCTTGTTATTCATCTGTCAGTGCTATATAATAAGAGCTACTGCCAAGATTGTAAAATGAACTGTGTATGAATAAATATAAATAAACTGTTTTTGCATTTTTTACTGTGAATTCTTCCAAGTTCTTACTTCTATCAGAAAATATTTTTCACTTGTAATCAAACATAGAGAACCTCCTTTTTAATAATGAAAAAATAATTGACCTACCTACCTTCTTCAGTAAGCATTATTTAAAACAATAAATTGTTTGAATTGTGTAATGCAGAATATATAAACAAAGAATATCTTGTGATGGTGATTAATATATGGATTTGCATTAGAAGGAACAGATTTCTTAATTGTGTAAGGCTTATTGCAACATATGCACACAGAATATTCAAAAGAATGAAGAGCTGCGGTTATTCACAACAGCGTTATCATGTGCAGGCAGTGATTCTCGCCTTACCTTGATTGTGTATCATCACAAGCATTCAGTGAGTAAATATTCTGCTTGTTGTAGTACAGGGAGGCTACTTGGTGGCTGTGCCAGTTTGTGACTTTTCCCTTATGTCTGTTGCCACCTTTCTTACTGTAGTCAGCTTCAGCAGTACTATATGGTGCAGTTTTGCTGGCTCCTGTGCACTACCTTCCACTCTCAGAAATAATCATTTCTGCAAAAAGCACAGATCCTGTAATCTTCATGACATGTGGAATATGCAGAACACCAACCTTCATATCATGGAGTGAAATTTCATGTAAGAGATGTAGATTTTGTCTGCTCCATTGCAGGTTATTTTTTGTGTTCATGTATTTGTCCATTAAATTCATGAAGATCCTCACCTACAGATCTTTTAATGTTGAGTGAAGCTTAGCCATTGTTCACTGACTGGATGTACCAGTTTCAGAAATTACTCTATCTTATGTCTATGAAATGTGTAAAACTGTGGTTTTGTAAAGCCACAGGATTAATAATTTTGTTATGTATCTCATAATATTTCATCTGTGTTTTGTGAACAAGTTTACATTCTGTCTTCAAATGTTCATTGAGAAAAAAGGCAGAAGATGCTCTCATGAGGTTAAAGAGTTTGCCACAGAAACATCCTTCAGAATTTGGCTGTAAAGTAAGAACAACCAATTTGTGTGTGATAGTTGGGAAACTGAAACATCATCATTGTTTACTGACACAAGAAAAGCTGGAGAGTGCTAGTGCATAGCTGGAAAATGTGCCTTATAAGACACTTCAGCACTTGGCACAAGAAATGGGAATATCAGTAGAGTACCCAAGGATCACAACAAAATTACTGAAACTGTGGCTTTAAAATTGCAGTTGTGTGCTCTTTACAGTCTTGTAATTCAGTAATTTCTGCATCTGGTATCTTCAGCCACTTCACAGTGGTGAACTTGGTCTTGAGGTGGTATTTTTAGGAGAAGCTGCTGTTGAGGTCCTGAATGTTGGAGGATTATAGGATCTGTTTTTTTATGCAGACACAGCTGGTTCTCAGATACTGCTACTCAGCCAGTAAAGTTCACTTCACATTGCTGTTGTAATCTCACTACCTCCTCAGCTGACTGAATGGAAATGATGGCAGCCATACAGTGAGTGCACATAGTGGAAAAAGACAGTGCCCTGGGCATCCATCATATAGCCTACCCATACATTTATATTATCAAATCTACAAACATTCACTCTTTGCAACTACATTTGGACAGAATATTTATGAAAGATGTATATATTGTGCTATATTCAAATGTGAATCATATTACACATGGCGAATAATATATGGCTGGAAATTATTTAAAAGTCTTGTGCTTACACAAGCATGTAGTTAAACTTTGCCATGTGTGCTGTGTTAACACTCCTGTCAATTGACACACCCAATTTGAGACATTAACAATGATACAATGTGTGGTTAACTGTGGTGCAGTTTTTATCATCAGTTTTGGGAAATGAGTTCATACACGGAAGATATGGTGGCATTTCCATCAGCTTCATGTCATATCAGCTGCAAGTCTGACATATTAGATTTAAAATAATATATAAAAATCTGGATATAAGCAATGTGTGGAGTCAGAATTTCATAAATGCAAAGTGAATTAACAAAAGAATGAGCCAGAGCTGCTGTCTGCTGCCATTACTTTTATTTTGTTTATGAGAAAATCAAGATTGATTTGCCATGGAAGGATTCCAATCAGCTACAGTTTTAACATTGTGCCACTGCTTTTGTCAGATGATGTAAAGATGATCTACAGTATTCTCTTTGCAATTAAACAGTGTTGTATTTGGAATATTTCACAGAGATGGATACAAAGGGATTGAAGTTGATATCAATTTGCAAAGAAAAATTAATCAGAAAAAGTGTATTAACCTTTAGGCGCCGGGATTTAAATCCCCCGTGCAGTGCCACCGTGCCGAGATTTTTAGAGCGGAGTTTTAATTTTTAACGCTTAGTCTTGGAAAA
>JGI20166J26741_11784918_pt1 | contig 10276 bp, 10 predicted proteins | sample TergutCu122P5_FD_26741 | JGI IMG/M metagenome (IMG submission 26741) | reverse complement strand
CAAAGCTCGTATAACTTTGGAACACTGTAGTGCCACACTTTTGTTTCCTCTTTTTCAAGAGCTGCGTACAGCGCGGATGAATACAGCGTTTCCATTGCGGTATCTTCTTCAAGACCCGTTTCGGCAATGATTTTTCCAACTAGGCCCGTGGAAATGGTCTGTAATACCATCTCAAACTGATTTACCTCCATTACTTCACGCCCCCCAGTTTCTCATGGCCAGTAAAACGGCAATAGGTCAATGATTTTTCGGTATGGAACAGCACTTGATTAAATAGCTCTTCTACCTTTAGCCGCTTGATGGCATCTTCCTTATCGTAAACGCCATTTTCGTAGTATTGCACGACGGTGTAGACTTTATCGTCCGCAACCGGCCCGAAAACAATGTCATATGGCTTGGGAATTTCGCGCCCACTTCGGTTGGCGCAGACAAAATCGAGCCAGTCGCCGTTTGGTTCGTTAAAACGGATGATCGCAAGGTCGTGTTCCGCCGCGTCTAAATTGAACTCATAGATGGACAAAATTTGATCTTTTGGCTCGCGGCGGTCGGCAACCCGTTCAGCCCATCTGATTGCCTGTACTTTGTTCGATGTAGTGTAGAAGCCCGTTCCGAAATCAAGCATCCGCTCGCTTTGCAGTATTTGTGGTTGATCGACAACCATATTGCTGCCGTGATAAACAATCATTTCTCCGCCTCCAATACCTTGTTCATTAAGATGAGCTCTTTTTTGATGCTTTTTAGCAAGGCTTCAATACCCTTACGGCGTTCAAGTCGAGCCTGTAGCTCGGCAACGGCGGTTTTGTCGGCGCCAATATAATCGCTGATGACTTTACCATCACAGCGATAGGCGAGATAAACGTATTGTTTACCGTTTCGCTCTTTTACGCGCAAAGAGCCTTTTGGCAAACCCGTGAGCTGGTTTTCGTAAGATTCACATAGCGCGGATAGTCTCTTTGCTTCACGCACTGTTATGGCTGCAAAGTAGCCCATTAGCATCACCCACGTCTATTATACACAACAAAATTAAAATAGTCAACTTAATGTTGGGTACATATAGTCGCCAAAGCCTGGCTTGCTATTTTTGCGAATTGCGTTCTTGCTTACGTATTTCTTCCATAAGCCTTCATTGATGACAAAAAACTTGCGGCAGGGTATAAAATGGTATATAATGCAGACAACAAATTGAAACGCGGACAAGTGGTTGCCTATGAAAAACAAAGAACTCATCGTGATCTTCAATCCCCAGGGGCTGACGCTGGACGCGCAGGAGACCTCCGGCAAGGCATATTTTAATGAAACGCTGCTGACCGACTTCAAGGCGGAGCCGTATAAAGCGCTGCTTTATTTTGGTTTTGAGGACAGACATCCCGATCTGTCGGAATCCCTGTCCTTCCTGTACGGGTTCTGCCGGCGCTTTATTGACAGCCTCTCGCAAGACCCAGACATAGAGATCACCAGAGCTGTCAAAACGCCCGGCACTGCCGTGTTTTTGGACATACTGCGCGGCGTCCCTTACGCCGTCGGTGTGGAATATGTGAGTGTAGGCTGGCTCCAGAGGCTATGGTCGGAACTGTCCGCCGCCTTCCTGCGGGAACTCTCCGCCTGGGACGGCACGGTCGCCTCGTTTTTGACCACCCAAAACGCGAAGCTCAATGTGGCCGGACGGGTGTTTTTTCACCTAGTGGAAAACAAATCCGACGAGTATCCCTTCGCATTTCTGGCGACCTATTCCACGGAGACGGAGCAGCGGGACAAGGCGGCGCACATGCCGCTCAAGAACGCTCTGCTGGAGTACAAAGACCGGCAGGATCTGCTGCTGAAGCTATTGTCTACCGTAAGCCGGGCCGCCGACGGCAGCGCGTTTATCTCCGAGCTGGTGGAGAGCGGGGAACTGTTTTCTCCGCTGCAATTCACCGCGGACGAGGCATATACTTTTTTAAAGGAAATCCCCTTGTACGAGGACTGCGGCATCCTGTGCCGGATGCCGGACTGGTGGAAAAAAAGAACCGGCAGCCTAAAGGTCTCCGTCACTGTCGGCGGCAGGGAACCGTCCCAGCTGGGCCTGGACGCGCTGCTGCGCTGTGAACCTAGCCTACTTTTCGATGGGGAGGAAATCTCCAAAGAGGAGATCGAGGCGCTGCTGTCCCAGACGGCGGGTCTCTCCTTCCTGAAAGGCAAATGGATCGAAGTTGACCACGAAAAGCTGAGAGCGGTCCTGGAGGCGTATGAAGAGGCGAACGCCCTTGGGGATCTTACCTTGGCGGAGGCCATGCGCCTAGAACTCGGAATTTCCGAGCGCGTCACGCGTGACAGAGGCGATGTGGTGGAGCTCACCAACGGGCAGTGGCTGGACGGTGTCAGGAACAAGCTGCTGGACCCGGCGAAGCTGAAGCATTTGGAGCCGGGCGGGGAATTTAAGGCGCAGCTGCGGCACTATCAGCAAACAGGCTTTGACTGGCTGGCGTCCATGAAGGGCCTGGGCTTCGGCGCGCTGCTGGCGGACGATATGGGGCTCGGCAAAACCGTTCAGATTTTAGCGCTGTTGAATTATTTAAGAGAACATGGCGGTTTTCGGGGCCTGCTGGTGATCCCCGCGTCGCTGATCGGAAACTGGCGGAACGAAATCGCCCGGTTTGCCCCGAACATCAAGTATTCCGTGCTGCATTCCCAAAACACCGCGCTGGATGACGAATCGGATTTGTTCATCACCACCTACGGTATGGCCCTGCGGCTGGAACAGCTGAAAAACCGCAAGTGGGACGTGGTCATCTTGGACGAGGCCCAGGCGATCAAAAATCCCGCAACCGGTCAGACAAAAGCGGTCAAACAGATCCCCGCTGCTTTTAAAATCGCCATGACCGGCACACCCATTGAAAATAAGCTGGGGGATCTGTGGTCCCTGTTCGATTTTTTGAATACCGGCCTGCTGGGCACGGCCAAGGAATTTTCGAACTACGCCAAAAATCTCAAGGAAAGCGGCTCCTACGCCAAGCTGCGCAAGGTAGTGAGCCCCTTTATCCTGCGGCGGCTCAAAACCGATAAAGCCATCATCAGTGACTTGCCCGACAAAGTCGAAATCAAGGCCTACACCACCCTGACAAGCAAGCAGGCGCTGCTGTATCAGGGGCTTATCAAAGAGCTGGAACACAAGCTGGAGAGTGTCGACGGCATTGAGCGCAAGGGCGTCGTCCTAGCGGCAATCATGAAGTTCAAGCAGATCTGCAATCATCCAGACCAGTACCTGGGGCAAGCGGCCTATAAGGAGAGCGGCAGCGGCAAATTCGCGAAACTGCGGGAGATTTGCGAGACGATCTATGAAAAGCGAGAACGGGTGCTTATTTTCACGCAATTTAAAGAGATGACCGGCCCACTGGCTGAGTTTCTAGCCACGGTGTTCGGACGGGGCGGGCTCACGCTCCACGGCGGTACTCAAGTCAAAAAGCGCGCGGAACTGGTGGATCGCTTTAACGGCGAGGAGTATGTGCCGTTTATGGTGCTGTCGCTGAAAGCGGGCGGCGTGGGCCTGAATCTGACCGCCGCAAGCCATGTAATCCACTTTGACCGCTGGTGGAACCCCGCGGTGGAAAACCAGGCCACCGACCGCGCCTTCCGGATCGGGCAGACGAAAAATGTCATGGTACATAAGTTTATCACCGCCGGAACCATCGAGGAAAAAATCGACGTGATGATCGAAGACAAGCAAAAGCTGTCCGGCGAGCTCATCGTGGCGAGCGGCGAGAATTGGATCACTGAGATGAGCAACACCGAACTGATGAAGCTGTTCCGGCTGGAGGTGTGAGCCGTGTGGGGATATTACGAGTATGTGCCTGTGGCCAAAAAAAGGGCGAACGCGCAAAAAGCGCTGACGAAGCTTAAAAAGAAAAATCCAAATGTCAGCCCTGTGGTGATCCAAGGCAATAAAATCGCCAAGACCTGGTGGGGCGTCGCCTGGAACAAAAATCTGGAATCCTATGCCGACTACACAAACCGGATCGAGCGGGGCCGCGCCTATGTCAAAAACGGCTTTGTGCTTGATTTACAGATTGAACCCGAACAGGTGACCGCAATCGTGGCCGGCAGCGGGCGCGAGCCTTATCATGTGAAAGTCTGTGTCGCCGCACTCTCCAAGGCCAGGTGGGAAAAAATCACGGAGATTTGTGGGCGGAGCATCGCCAACATTGACGAGCTGACGCAGGGGAGGTTCCCAAAAGAATTGGAAACACTGTTCACGCAAAAAGGCGAGGGGCTGTTCCCCTCGCCGAAGGAGATCAAATTTTCCTGCGACTGCCCGGACTGGGCCTCCATGTGCAAACACGTGGCCGCCGTTCTCTACGGCATCGGCGCGCGATTTGACGAGGACCCGACACTGTTCTTTAGGCTCAGAAATATTGAGATTGAGGCTTTGATTAAGAAGTCCGTCGAGGAGAAGATGGAAAGTATGCTGAAGAATGCCGGAAATAAGACTCGGCGGATCATGGAAGGTCAGGATATTGGAGAGCTGTTTGGAATATGATAGAGCCATCAAAAGTCAACGCAGCCGCGATAGAGCGGGAAGAAGAGAATCTGAAATTCCGGCGGTTCTTAAAAAGCCGCGCTGACGAGGACGAGTTGGACCGTCAGTTTTTGGAGTTGCACAACGAACTTTTCTTAGGCTACGACTGCTGCAAATGTAATAACTGCTGCCGAGCGTATGACACTTCAGTGCGGGAGGAAGAGGTTGATTCAATCGCGGCATTCCTCGGCTTGACCAGACAGGATTTTACAGAAAGGTATCTGACTCAAACTATTGAGGGCTACGAAATCAAAGCTCCGTGTTGTTTCCTGAACGAAGACGGCACATGCGCGATTCAGGCGTGCAAACCGGCTGAATGCAAGGAGTTTCCGCATACGGATAAGCCGGACAGGATGGGAAGTTTACTTGGCATTGTATCGTTCGCGGAGGAATGCCCGGTGGTTTATGAGATACTCGAACGGCTCAAAAAAATCTATCATTTTAAAACATAAACGTATGCGGGTTGCATCCTAACCGGCTACCAAAGAAATTTGATAGCCGGTTTTCCTTTTGACATAAGGAAAAATCCACGGTTCATACCATTACAGAGGAACATCTGGGGCGAGGAGGAGTGCTATTGTATAAAGACCGCGCCTTTGCATATGTTGGTGAACCGATTTCCCAAATTGACCCGGTAATCTTTATGTTGGAGGCTTGGAGAAAATATCAGCCTAATATACCACGCCGCGTTACTGAATACATTCTGAAATTACAAGTATTTTTTGGAATCAAAAAATACTTGTAATTTTTGCGAGTAATTGTTATAATAATTAATATAGCATTTCCTGAAAAGGAGCAGCCCTCGTGATGGAGAAACTCATTGAGCGCAAAGCATATTTAGACCAGCTGACCATGTGGCGGGAAGAAGAGATGATCAAGGTCGTCACCGGCGTTCGCAGATGCGGAAAGTCCACCCTGTTCGAGCTGTATATCGAACGGCTGAAAATCGACGGCGTGGCGGATGAGCAGATCGTCTTTGTCAATTTGGAGGACGCGGATTATTCGGAGCTGCTGGATTACAAAAAGCTGCATGAATATGTGAAAGCCCGCATTCTGAAAGATCAGTGGACGTATGTTTTCATCGACGAAATTCAAAACTGTAAAGAATACGAGCGAGCGGTTTCGAGTCTCTATCTCAGGAAAAATGTCGATATCTATATCACGGGCTCAAACGCCTACATGCTCTCGGGCGAGCTGGCGACCAAGCTCACCGCGCGATATGTAGAGGTTGATATGCTCCCGCTCTCTTTTGCGGAGTTCAGCGAGGCGGTAAAGACTCCTGATCGGCGTGAGCGCTTCAGCCAGTATATGAACATGGGAGCCTTTCCATACGCGGCCCGCTTCGTGGACAACTCTCTGGCACACAGCCAGTATCTGGAGGGCATTTATAACACTGTGCTTGTCAGGGACGTTATGACGCGCGAAGGGCTGACCGACATCACATTGGTAAAGTCTATCGCCGGTTTTTTGGCCAGCAATGTGGGCAGCCCGGTGTCCGCAAAAAAAATCGCGGACACGCTCACGTCAAAAGGCCGCCCTACCGGTTCCGCCACGGTGGACACCTATTTAGCGGCGCTCACCGACGCCTATCTCTTTTACAAGGTCAACCGATATGACATCAAAGGAAGGATGCACCTCAAATCCGAGGGCAAGTATTATATCTGTGATACCGGCCTGCGGAACATGATGCTTGGCACAACAAACACGGATATTGGGCACCAGATCGAAAATATCGTCTATCTGGAACTTCTCAGGCGCGGGTATACGATCCATATCGGCAAGGCTGGGCGCGGTACTGAGGTCGATTTTGTCGCCGTCCGGGACAAGACGACCGCGTATTATCAGGTTTCAACGTCTCTGTTGGACGAAAGCGTATTAACCCGGGAGCTCGAACCGCTGAAGCAAATTAAGGACAACTACCCGAAATTTCTGATCACGCTGGATGATTTCACCTGCGATCATAGCGGGATACAGCAGGTCAATTTGATCTCCTGGCTGGAACAAGGGGAAAGATGAACCACAACAATCCGTCTTTATATAGCGGCATGTGCGGGTACCTTTTATTAAGAGGCAAAATGATAGCAAAACACTTAAATAAATATCCACAAATCACTTAAATTTCGATTGACTATTTACCTAATGATGGCTATAATAGGATAAAAAGTTCATCAGGGGGGCGACAGATGAAACTGGATTATATGCCTCGCATTGTAGATAAATTGCTTGAAGAGCGCCTGACTGCTGTCGGGGCGGTGCTGATTGCGGGACCAAAGTGGTGCGGAAAGACGACCACGGCAGAGCAGCAGGCCAAAAGCGTTCTAAAGCTGCAAGACCCCGATAAAACAAAAGGCTATCTTGCCACTGCGGGGGTGAAACCCTCTCTCTTGCTCAGCGGTGAAAACCCCCGGCTGATCGACGAATGGCAGATGGCTCCCGCGCTCTGGGATGCCGTCCGCAGCGCCGTTGACGAGCGCGGCGAAGAGGGCCTGTTCATTCTGACCGGCTCAACGACAGTTGACGAATCGGCTATTATGCACTCGGGAACAGGGCGCATTTCCCGTATGGTCATGATTCCGATGAGCTTGTACGAGTCCAGGGAATCAAACGGAAAGATTTCGCTGGCTGACTTGTTTCAAAACCCAGCACTTGATATTGATGGGATCACTTCCGACTTATCAATTGAAGCCCTTATTTTTGCGGCGTGCCGTGGCGGATGGCCTTCAAGCCTGAGCAAAAAAACCGAAAAGGCGATGCTTTTTGAGGCGCAGAATTATGTCGCGAATATCTGCGACAGCGACGCCTCTACAGTAGACGGTGTGAAAAGAAGTCCGGAGCGGGTGAGGGCGGTGCTTCAGTCTTATGCAAGGAATATCTCAACGCTTGCCACGGATAAGACCATTCTTGAGGACATCACTTCAAATTACACGGATATTTCCGAGCCGACGCTGTTTTCCTATCTGAACGCGCTGGAACGACTTTATGTGATTGCGGATGTGCCCGCCTGGTGTCCGTCCATTCGCTCGGCGACGTCGATCCGCTCAAGCAAAAAGAAGGAATTTGTAGACCCGTCGATTGCGACAGCCGCGTTTGCGCTGTCCCCGGAAGCATTGCTGCAGGACCTCAACACGTTCGGCTTTCTCTTTGAGTGCCTCTGTTTTAGGGACTTAAAAGTGTACTCTTCGGCGATGGGGGGCCAAGCGTCCTATTATCATGACAGGTATGGTCTCGAAGCCGACTGCGTCCTGCATCTGGCGGATGGCCGCTATGCGCTCATTGAGTTCAAACTCGGCAGCAGGGAGATCGAAGAGGGAGCAGCCCATTTGACCGATCTCAAAATGTTAATCCGAAAGGCAAACAAGGAAAAACGGGTCCGGCTGCGCGAACCGGATCTTCTTATGGTGATTACCGGCGGCGAAATGGCGTATACCAGAGGCGATGGGGTGAAGATCATACCACTTGGTGCACTGAAAAATTAATGCAGACGCGAGGGCGGGAAAATGACTGAAGTACAAGCGCAAAGAGTCTTTGAAAAGTACAATCCGGCTGGGGCTGTGACCCGCTGCCCGAATGGGCGCGCGCCTGTCCGCGAAATGCTTGATACCTATGCGCGGGCGGCGGTGAATCTTTATGGCATCATTTCCAAGGCAGAGTTTGCCGAAATATTCAACAGCCAGAACACGAAGCAAACGAGCGCCGACGAGGTGTTTACTTTGCTGTTGCCACTCGTACTGAAGAACAAATGGTATTGTTTTTATAAAGGGTATATCGTCCATTATTGGGCGATCGATGACTTTGATGATGCCGACTACTGGATTCAAGCGCAAGGCGACAAGCCGAGATTTATCCCTGAAAAAGATGAGTTTCTAAAATTTGAGAACCAATATTATGAGAGCGCGGCGCATTGGGAAAAACTCTTTGAGTTTATCTGTAAAGAGTGGCCTAACAACAATCAGAACTATCGCTTCTACCATGCGCTGAAAGAAATCGCGGAGTTTAGTGCTGGGCTGGGAGAAATAAGCGCACTCTTCGAAAAATATGGCTTGTTTTTTCGTGATGACAAACAGGCGCAGACATTTTTTGACCTGTTTACGGACGCCAGCAACCACACACGCCTGTGGACTAATAAGGGCCATTCGCCGAATGAGATGAGAGAGATTCTCGACAGTCGCCGTCCGAAAAACACCTCCCCGGAGATTGTCGTGCAGCAAAGGATAAAGATTGACCCAAACGATCCTTGTCCCTGTGGAAGCGGAAAAAAGTACAAAAAGTGCTGCCGTTTGACCGAAGAGTCCAGAACAGCACAGCTTTCCAGGAGTGAATGTACACTGTTTTATGAGACATGGTATGGGTTGATGGGGTTCATTAACCAACGAGAAAAAGTAATAAATGCGGTGATAAAGCCGGTATATCCTAACCCTGTGAGCGATGAGCAAGTCTATAAAGTGCGCGAGGTCCTTTGGGCAAACCCAATCATGATCGATAATTACCTGAATTCCGTTAAGCTCACTGAGGAGAAAGTCGCGCTTTTAAAATCCTGGCGCGATAATCATAAAAAAGGCTCATTCTTTTTAGTGGACTACAAACCCGAATATGCCGTGATCATCGGCAGCAACGAGCAAAAAGAGGACAGGCTCTACGGGATTAAGGGCATCAGCCGTTCGCTGTCGGACGCGATGCAGCGTGAACTGCCGATCCAGTTTGAAACCGTGCTGCTGCCGTTCAAGGACAAGATTATTTATGACAGTTTTATGAGTTCCATGCCCATCAGTTTTGCCGAGGGTGCAAAGAAAATGTTTGGTGAAATGTACGAAAAGGCTCTTGCACACGGGATTATTACGCGGCTGGAGTAAACTGCCGAACTGTTTCACACAGTCGGTCGAGCCGCTATGGGCTCATCATTGCCCTTTCACCGAAAAAATGAAACCCCTTCAACCTCAGTTGTGAAAGGGTTTTATCTTTTGAACTGTAAGCGCGAAAAAATTACTGCTACAGCTAACCGCCAAATCCTTCACACCAGACTGGTGCGAACCCTCATAAGGGGCATGAAAAAATCCTGCATTCATGCGGGTTTCAGCAACAAGCAATGTTTACAAGCTCATCAAAATCAGACAAGATGCCCGCTACATATGCTGCTGTCCATTTAACTGGGGATGGACAGCTTTCTTTTTCGTGTGTTTACTACTATGCACCAGGCAACGGAAATTTCCCTAAACGGTATCAGAACCGAGTTCTAAATTTATCCCAGCAGGATCGCGTACAGCTTTTGCAGCGCGGCAGACGCGCCCTCCGCGCCACAGGCGGCCTTCAATCTCATGGCGTGAATCAGCGTCAGGATGTCCACATCATCAAGCTCACCGCCGAACCCCGAAGGTGTCACCTTATCCTCGTCCTCAAGCTCAAGCTCAAAGACCGCAAACTCAATTTCGGGGATACATTCATCTTCTGGGACGGTTTGCTCGTCAGACTTTGCTTCTACTTCCGGCTCCTTCACGCGGCGGGTTCTGGGCGCGCGGCGTTTTGGCGGCTCCATTTCCTGTACAAGGGCCTCGTAGCCGTGGGCAACAAGAAACTCACGCAGCACATTTTCATCAAAGGCTTCCGGCTCGTCGGATTCAGCGGTGAGGTAGCGTGAAAACATCCACAGTCGGTGAGGCACTGCAAAAGTGCAGACTGCCCCCTTGGGGTGAAAACGTATTTTTTAAGCGGGGGCCGCTAAGGGAAGCC
>JGI20166J26741_11784696_pt1 | contig 10277 bp, 5 predicted proteins | sample TergutCu122P5_FD_26741 | JGI IMG/M metagenome (IMG submission 26741) | reverse complement strand
ATTGGGTAGCTGTTCATCTCAGCCTTTGGTGAGTTTTTGCCCTTTTATAGTGTGCTTTTTACTATTTTATAAAACTTATCTTTAAATAGTGGGCAGCAACCAGAACAAATTAAACGATTTTCTATAGAAACCTACGGGAAATCACGTTTTGGCTAACGAATGTGATTCCGGAACAAATTATCTTCGTTAGCTGAGGTATCACTGTATTACACTCATATTATCAATATGACAGCATTGTCACAAAGTAATATCACCAGCAGTATCTCTTACATCTCATCTGTTTCCAGATGATTTTATTCATAAGCATACGAACTACAACTGTTCCCTCCTTCATACGTCAAACAGTCAATGGAAAACAGTGCTATTAACAAGAGCTGTTACTTTTAATGGTGGGAGATTTTCTGTAACCTTTTTGGAAGAATTAACTGTTGAGATAGTGTACTCACCAGGGATTTGCTCTGAAACTGTTTCCACATCAATACAGTCATCATCCAGTTCCAACTTTACATCACATCCTACATGTTCTACAGAAATAACCCCTGATTCAATGGCTTTATCCTCAGCAACAGACATGCCCAAGCCATTATCTTCCTTACAGCTGTCAAAACTAAACTTGTTAAACTCATCCTTAAAGGCGATGCCAAATGCAGCTGACTTCTTTCCCAGATTCATTGGAGACATGTGCTTCCTTGGTGAGATTAGGGGTTTCACTTCATTATCAAAAATGTCATCAGGAAATTGTTCAATAATGTGCTTGGGCATTAGCATATCCAGGCCCACCATATCCTTCACATCCATGTCCTCATTGTCTGATGCCTAAAACACGATATTTTATTTACAGAGTTGAACATTAAATAGTGCTACAATGCAGACACAAATGTGGACAGCATGCACTTCCACAACATGACAGGAAAAGTATGTATAACTTGAACAGTGTGGCACATATGAATCTGTACATCCTGAACGCTTCTGAGATGGTTATTATCATTTAATTGAATGGGGTCACATTTTTTTGTTGTTTGCCAGTCATATACACATTATACAATGATATAACTATAATTATGGGTAGTTGTTACCTTTATTTTAAAAATTTATTGTATGTCCACACAGATTTCAGTTTTGTTAAATTCATCAGTTCAAACATAGCTCAAAATTTCAGCCCGATGAACAACATTTGTCACTCCTGACTTAATTAAACACACTATGCTGTGCACAATTTATAGGTATGTTCATAGCCTACCTACATACCAAATTTCACAGTCCTGTACACAAGCATAAATATTAACTATTACGAATGCACAGTTTTACTTTATTTAATTACATATCATGTAAATGACAGAAAAAATCAGTAACTGCATAGGAACATGATGACACCTCACAAAATATACATCACTGGTTATTACACTACATAACAACCAATTTTAATCCAGGGTATGTGGTGCCATATTATTATACTACCACCAAGCACACAGAAATGAAGTACTAAATATTATGACTGTACTGCTGCCTTAAGACTAAGTTATGCACAATGCATTGATGAATTGAAAACTTCATCTAGTCAAAAGCAGTTTAGTATTAAACATTATTACTATGTAATAAGCATCCTTACTCTATGCATTTTTTACTTAATTACCCAGCAAACATATAGTTTTTTTCCCCCATATAATGCTGCATCATCTATGTGTGTGCGTAACTCTGACATATTTTTTGTAATTAGCCCATATATGCAATTTTTTAAAAGAATGTATTTGACATCAAATGTGTTTGGTTTTTCTCTACATCTTGTACCACAAACTATTTTCATTCCACAAAGAATTTTGAGAGACATTACCAGAAATGTACTTAGGTCTTCATGTAAGGTGCCTGAAATTTCTTTTCGCCCAGTCCCCAAAAGAAAATTTTATGAAAATCTGTTCAATGGGAGCCATGATGTTCCACATGGGTTGACATATGAAGAAAAGGGTGGATGGGCCAGCAGACTGATATGGTTAGGCCAACAGTCATTTTTCGCAACTTTTCCAACATGCCCAAAACTGTGACATGAAAATACGGCAGAAATGTATTATTTATGAATATAAAGTTTCCAGCAGTGACATACGAGTAGTTCCAAAATCAGAAGTACTACAAATATAACCAAATATATCTGCACCACTTCCCACCACACAGGTTCTTAAAACTGTTCAGTGTAACCTGTCATTATAAGGGAGGGAGGGTTCAGACATAACATATGTGACACACCTGCAAGGTAAAGGTAAAGATGACCCTATACATGCCAAAATAGTATATGGAGGAATGTAGATTACTGTCTACTCATACCTAATCTCGGCCCTAGGTGGAGGTGAGTGATCAGCCTGGGGAAGATACCCCAGTACCCATTCAAAAAGACGGTGGGTGGGCTACAGAGTCAGTCTGATTGTTTTCGAGAGAAGAAATACATCTTGTCCCCACCAGGAACTGAATCACAGTTTCTTGGTTTTCCAGCCCATAGCCTAATCACTATACCAACTGAACTACCCAGATTCCCTACCACATGCCTGTTATTTCCGTACAAAGAAAAGAAAAGAAAAGAAAAAAAAATAAGTAAGGTAAAATTTGTCTTGTCTTGAAGCATGCCTATCCTACAACCCACATGGGTCTTAGGACTGAGTACCTGTAAGGAGCCAAGGTGCTCCTGCCACTCTGTCAGCATTTTCTGGAAGTCTTCCTTACTATGGGACTCAAGTTTGGCGAAGCCCCCATCCACAGGCAGAGAAAGTGGCAGTACACCCATATCCCCATTCAACCTGAGATAACATAACTTTATGTAAATAAATCTTCCAACTTGGAAAAAAAAAAGTCTAATAAAGTGACAAAAAAACTTTTTTGTTAACAACACATAACAATTTCACAAGCGTACTCTTCAACTTTTCTCCTAACATGTATAGAAAAGGCACTGGAAAACCAATATATAAAATTTAATCTTATAAACAAGCACTTACGAATCTTCATATCAAAAATACTTACACTAACTCACATTTTTTTATTTGTTATGTCACACAACACAGATTACAAAACACTGTAATGTCTGGAGCTCACAATACTAAAGATATTAAAATTAGTCAAAGCTTGATACATAATGTGCAGCTGAAATGTAATTTCATAGAAACTGCCAACCAATGCAACTAAGCAACATTTTCTACAAGTTTAACACAATTAAACTTCCAAGACAGTAATCTTCATAATCACTGCCATGAGAACCGCAAATCCCATACTGACGATCTGGATTCAGTATGAATGGAGAGGCAAGAAATGTTGTAGTTCAAAGCCACATGCATTAATACATACAATGGGCAAGGTTTTATATCCTGATACAGTTGCAATAAATATATAAAACAGAACTTCATTCACAATCCAGACACGCAGTAAACCACAAAGCCATAGCTTACTTCAACCACCACCTCAGTGCAGTAACTAGTTTAATAACAAAAATACCCAACACAATTGTCCAGATATAATACAGTGTTCAGTGTAATCCTGGCAGTCTTTAACAAAACTTTAGTTTTCACATAGTTATACTGTAACCACTCTACAGCTAGACCCATACTGATATGCAGAAGCTGGGAAGGGAAGGGCAGGGCAGGACAGCTCAGCACAGGCATGGCACAACAGCATATGCAGAGGTGCTAATACTAACACACTGTACAGTCACAACTGTACTGCTGTCATGTCAAATTCAGTGTATACCTTATCAGACCTTAGTTCAGAGACAGATTAAAAATTTGAAATGAGAGAACAAATGCTGCTGTAAAATAACAGTCACAGCACGAAGCCAGTCTGGAGAAGCAACCACATGGAAGAAAGGTATTTGCATTGGGAATCCACCTTAACATATGAATTCTCAGATGAAAGATTTACTACTTTTATTCTGTTCACTATGTGCATTATGATATATTAAAACTTTAGTAACACCAACAACTGTACACTCCTACAATCTACAATAAGAGATAGAGTACACAGATTGTAGAATTGTGCATTTGTTGGCGTTAACAAAGTTGAAAGATTTACTAATTACTTCAGGCAGAAGAGGAAACACTTTACACACATCTTACCTGAAGTACATAAAACTAGCACTGCAGTACATTAACCATAGAGATATCAAAACACACACATACACACATTGACAAAATCTGCTCACGCTGCCCTGCCCTGACCCATAATGCACAGACTCTCATACTGTGGACAAAGAAACCTGCCATGTCTTGTGCTTTGTCACCTACATGCACATATGCATGCCATCAATGATAGCAGAAAGCATGCAAAAACGACAGGTATATAATTATGCATATGTGCAGTACACTGTTGTGGTACACTATTCCTGTCTCACCACCGCAGGTCCACCTCAAATTACCCACACCTTGTGCTTATGTGTAAGTCAACCCTACAGTTGGTGCTCTGTTTACTGCCTTCCTTTGCATATCAGTAATTCTTATGTTGGCCAATAGGAAACATGGAATAATAATGCACAGGAAACAGAGAAATATAACTGCAAATGTAATAAAGTGTTGTAACAAAAGGAGATAAACACAGATATCTTAGCATTCCTGGGCCAATTCAAGGGCTGCTAACTACTGCAATGAAAGAACAATAAAATGTGTAAGGAACAAAAGTAATAACTGCACAGGAGATGGTGGGTTGACAACACACAGAACACAGAAATGTCCCAGTGTCTGGCATGCAGCAGCAGATGACTCTAACCAGTGGGTAATATACAATGTTGTTCAACACTTTTATTTAAAAAAAAGGAGTGCCAGCCTGCAAGAAGCGTTATGTCGGTGTGTAACAAACAGGGAAAATTGGTCTTGGGAAAAAGAAACAACTGTGGAAAATGTCCCAGGTAACTTCACAATTGACTTCAATAATAACGGCAGTGATGGTGACAGTGGAAGTGGTAGTGATACTACAGATGTGGAATCATTTATCTCTAATTTCATTCCTTTCCAGTGCAGGTAAGGGGGCAAATTTTTTGAGATACAGCAATAACACAGAGCTCCTCCATCCCCACATCTTCATCTCTGATGATGTCTCCTGATGTGCACGTAATACCTGCATCTCAATGTGTGTCTAGCCTAACTGTACTTACTCCTGTTCAGTGTCCCAGAGGTCAGGAGCATCAAAGTTCCTGCTGACAGAAATTTCATATGATGGGAATTCATTATGTATCATATCCAGCAAAGAGACCTCTGCATCATCCAGTATGTCCTGCAAATAAAATATATGACAATCACAATCTACATCCAAACTGGTCACTTGATGACCCAGTGGCCCTGCATTCTTCCAATGACATTGATTCTAAACCCTTCGCAACTTGCTGATTCATAAGACAGATGTGGGTTTTCCAAGTACCAGTAACCAGCCTCACATTATGTATGTGGGACTATAAATAACAGCTTACACAGTCCAATTATTATTAGCATATCCAATCACAATGACAATATAACAATGAAATGCTTCTACACAATATTAAAACCAAACAGCCATGCCTTACAAAGTGAGAAACGGTAAAAAAAATATTCAATTTAAGGAAATGGAAGACGTTACAAAAAATAACACATTATAAAATACTAAATTTTACAGCTGTGGAAAAACATGATGGTAAAACGAACTTACAAACCCCCTAACCAGCAACATTCCATAGACCACTAACTGAAACATGTCTGTAGTATTGTAAAGGTTGCCATACTTTAAATGTAGACACGCACAATCATCACAAGATATACAACTATAGAAATGAGCACCAAAAAATAACAATACACCAGACAGGATCTTTCACAATTTACCAAAAACGCGAAGGACTGACTTCAAACAAGTGATTTAGCACTGCTATCATCATTGTACAGAACAGATAGATGCTATTAACATGCTTATACAAGGGGGTGCTGGTAAGTCCTTAGCACGACAAGGAAGGAAACAAGCTACAGCAACCAAACTTGGGATTTATTCAACATACTCCCCACGAAGCTCAATACACTTCTTAACCCATTGCTCTAACCTTTGCAAGCCACTCAAAAAAAAATTCAGGTTTTCCATCCAACCAGGTCTCCGCGGCAGCAAATGACCTCCGCGTCAGACTAAAAATGACGACTTTTCAATTGTTTTTCAGTCCAGGGAACAGGTGGTAGTCTGATGGGGCCAGATCTGGAGAACAGGGTGGGTGATCAAGACACTGGAAGCCCAGGTAGGCCAATTTATTCTGGGTTGCAAGTGCCCAATGAGCCAGAGCATTATTGTGCAAGAACAAGACCCCCTCAGTGACCTTTGCGCAACATTTTTCCTTCAAAATGTCCTTCAATTGCACCAGACAAGCAGAGATGAGTAATACTTCACATTGACAGTTCGGCCCTTTGGAAGATAATCAATGAGGATGCCATCTTGATCCCAAAAAATTGAGGCGAGAAATTTTCCAGCGGATTTTTGCACTGAGAATTTTTGGGGGCAGAGTCGGCCGCTATGCCGCCACTCCAATGATTGTTGCTTTGTTTCTGGGTCATAGTAATATAACCAGGTTTCGTCCATGGGTCACCAATCGTGCCCGGCAGGAAATCATTTGGATCGCATTGAAAAAATTCCAAAAGCTGCTCAGACAAATGGCACCATTGACGTTTTTGATCCACGTTCAGGCATTTCGGGACCCACTTCACAGAGAACTTCCACATGTCCAAATCTTCATGAATGATGGACCCAACCTGTTCACGTGAGATGCCCAGTTGCTCAGCCACTGATTTAGCCAAAATCCAGTGGTCTTCCAAGATTAACTCATGAATTTGATCAATAATCTCCAGGGTGTTCACTGTTTTTGGTAGTCCAGGACAAGGCGCATCACAGGTGGAAAAAATCACCATGTGGCGCATCACGGGTGGAAAAATCACCACGTTTACCACCCAGTTTTTGATGGTGGCATATGATGGTGCATGTTCCCCTAATGTTTCTGTCAGAATGGCGTGAATTTCCTTCGGCACCTTGCCTTGCAGGAAATAAAACCTGATGACAGCTCGCATCTCGATGTTGTTGAAATCGCGCGCATCGCCTGACATGCTTCCTTTCAGCCTCTGTAAGAAGAAAAGACTTGCATTTCGGCACATGAACAGATCCCTCTTTCCAACTACACTATCGATTCTGTCCTACGACATCGGGAAGTAGGTCGGGCTAAGGACTTAACAGCACCCCCTCTACAACAATACTGTGAATATATGTGACAATGCAGAAATAAAGGGAACTATCTGTCACATTAACTGAAAGACAACCATGGCACACCACTGGCACCAGTGCACTCGTGGCACGAACCGAAATACCCACCAGCACTGTTGACAACAAATTGTGTCAACATATAAAACTGCAGCCACTTTATAACCTAACAGTTTAACAAGCCACAATTCATGTTTGTTATTACTTCAAATAGCAATCCCATATGCCAAGAATTTTTTCTCCAATGGCGTAACAGCCATTAGTGGGCCGGGGCCTCATTACCGAGGCTTCACGATCACACTCAGACACACCACACTCAGTAGCACTCGCCTGGACAAGTGATCAGCCCCACAAAGAGACCTCTACCTGACAACACACAACATTCACAAGAGACAATGACATCCCTAGCAGGATTGGTACCTGCAATTTCAGCAAGCGAGAAGCCACAGACCCACACCTTAGACTGCACAGCCACTGGGATGAGCACCAAGATATATGGTTACCCAAATACAATGACAACACAACACTGCACTACATTCTGGATTATTAGAAACCATGAAATTCGCCAACATAATGACATTTAAAATGCTGTCTCATAAATGAAATGAGTACTGTATATGTTCTCTCAAAACCACGAATCCCTTTCTAAAAATAAGAGGGATTAAACATCTCAGTAAGTCCACCAAGTGAAACTGGAGCAATGGGAACAGCAGATAACTGTTGACTTTTAATGTACAAGTCTGGCACCACTCACCATCTTTGAACTAAATGTGTGATATATTTCCAATCCAAACACTTCTTTTTAAATTTTGCTCTGCAGTTCAAGACAAACGCAAATGATGTCCACTGAACAGCATAAATCAGAGACCAGAATATGTCAATGATGTTAATTTATGACATGGTAATATCAATTCTCATAAATAATCCCAAAATATTTATAAGAAAATACAGCAAATGGTCTAGAATAAATAAAGATAAAAACAGCCATTATCGGAAATCAGTCCCAACAACAATGCATAAATTTGCAAAAAGGAAAAGAAATACCATTGTGATCAACACATCCCTTCATAGTTACATTATTTGTCAATACCATCATGACATACAACAGGATTTTCATCTGTCAACAGTGCCTCATCTAACAAGAGGACTGCAAGGCCAAGTCCTAACAGATCCTTTTTCCAATCTGTTAAGATAAAGAATTGCTGTCCTGAAGCAAAAAGACCGAGGAGTATGACCCCATATTCAGAAATTCAGGAAACTGAAAAAGGGAAGCTTTGTGTCTTGCTTATCACTGCTAATTCTTCAAATGTACCTATCACAGTCAGTAGTATAGGGATCACTATATCAACTAAGCTATCAATTATGCAGAATATTAGTTGAACTGTAGGCAGGGAGAAGTTTAAATGCTAGATCTTTACTACATGATTGGACACCAGTGACATAGAATACAATTACGTTGTAATCAGGGTATTTCTGTTACAGACACCTGTTTGGACTGCCGTGAGGACTCCGAGCTAGGCACCAAACTGACTTACATCCTCATATTATGCAACTACTGGAGCACTTGCTCATAAAATCTGAAGATTTAAGATAAAGACTGCACTGATTGTCATTTATAGCCCCATTTCCTACAACCCCAAATTATTAAAACTGATTTACATCTGCCAGCACTGACCATCTTATACTATATATATTTTACCTTAGCAATATGCATAATGGATATGCCACATACAACAGACAAGCAATACCTGAGCACAGAGTGGTGATGATAATGTGGAGAAGTGTTCTTCATCATGTAAGTTCAGGAAGCCTGTTTCCATGACAGGTTTCTTGTACTCAAGAGGTATCAGCCTGAAATGATTACCATACTTCATCAAACAAAGCCAATAATATAATACAAAGCAGTGGATTTTCAAGTATAGTATACACTCTCTTGGAAAACAGGATATGGCATTTTGTGAAAATGAAGTGAGAAATGTTTTTTTTCAAAAGAGGGACTAGGCACCACATTTATTACTTGCTGCTAAACTCTTCAAAATCTGTATTTTATTTATGCCACTGTGAGTGTGCGAACACACACACACACACACACACACACACAATGTAACATTCATTAAATTAACTACTACTGGCCATGCCTTGTATTACAAAAATGGCACATGCATGTGATACAGTTGGCGAAATGTTTTTCTTCAATGCTAGCGGCCCCTCCCCCCCCCAATGATAAAAGATGAGCATCAGTCCCACAGTACCAGGATATTTAAAATTCTCTGCTGCCAGCAACAAACTGTAACCCCAAGTTTCAATCCAGGCATCAGCACCTTGTACCTCCACTCCCAGGCTAAGAGTTTGTTACTCTACCATAGCCTAGTTTGAACCATGTGTGATCTGTTTCTAAAATATAAAAATGTTTACAAATGTGAGGAAACATTGCTTTAGCCTTGCTACTTCAATCACAGAAATATCTACCGGTAAATAGGTCATGTACACATCACAATAACATAACAAAAGAGGCATACACCAACAATTGTCATAATGAAAAGTTACAGTAATATAGTCAAAGTTGTCATGGAGGCACATGGGATGTCTGAGGTAAATCTCTATGCATTCTTAACCTGGATATGAAATGCAGATTAGTTAGCATCCCACTGCTGCCATTTTACAACTGGAAACAGTTGCCAATACCCAACAGACAGGAGGATGGAAGCCTCCAAGCCTGTCTGTATGAGGAAGAAAAAAAATAATTTTGCCCTTCAAACCTCAGTTGTATAGCCTGCAACCTTTCACTTTATTAACTCAGTTATCACATATCATACCAGGACATATCGATCTGATAACACAGTCTTGTCATCATACAGCTGCCTGCAAAGTATTTACCACTCAGCCGGATACCTATCCTGTCCAGTGGACTGTTAGTGGAATCAACAGACCCATAATCCAACAGCTTACAAAGAAAATACTGAAAATTCCCTTTTCTGTTATGCATGCATTCCTCTATGTAAAAAGCTTAGATTCAGATGTTGAAGTTGTTTTTGTTGTTGTTGTTGTTTTTTTTT
>JGI20166J26741_11784474_pt1 | contig 10278 bp, 9 predicted proteins | sample TergutCu122P5_FD_26741 | JGI IMG/M metagenome (IMG submission 26741) | reverse complement strand
CAGGAATTGGACTATCGCCTCGATGTGTGCCGTGTGACGAAGGGTGCACACATCGAACATTTGTAGGCATGTATCATAAACTTGTAGAGTTACTCTTTCATTTCTACTAGTATTTATAATTCTGTTCACCATACTTGTGAATATAATCAACTTCCAAACCGCTCCAATCATTTTGATACACCCGGTACATACATTCCAATGACAACTAGGCAAAACAATCAAAATAAATTCCTAAATCAAAATACAATTCAAATTACAATTTCTGTTCTAACAACCTAAGAATCAGAAAAGCTCCAAAACTAGAGGCCTGAAATTTGCACAAAACATTTCTTGACATCGTAAAACATTTCTACGTGCATAACACGTACATTTAATGGATACCGGTTTTATTTGTAAAATTCCCCGTCATACCCTACTACTTTCTTACGGTCCTGTAATGCTACTTACAAAATTGGGATGAACTTTATACAGTTGTGAATCTTGGTTAGTACCACATTTCTTGATGATCACCAGGAAATTTGCATGATTTGTTATTCCTACCTGCAGGGTCAACTTCTTTGGACATTTTGAGTGCATCACTGTTTGCAAGGTCTGTATTTGCTGGTGTAACTGCCAAGATTAGAGAGTTATCTCGTGTAATGAACTGCAAGATCATAGTACGGATCTGGTGCTCAATATCAGGGGGCTGATCTCCAATAGGGACCTTTGTAAGACCAGGAAGGTCAATAAGAGTCAGATTCAGAACTGAAACATAATGGAAACATAAAACTACTGTATCTAATATAAAACTACAGTGCAATGCAACTTGCATGTGAAGCTCACATGCTTGACAGCAAATACCTGTGAAAATCTGGTACAGAATATACGAATGCATTAAAGGCACTATTTGACATGAACTTAAAAACAAAGGATAATAAAAATACGAAACTGACGTGCACAAGCTTGCAAACTACACAGTCGTGTTCATTCCTGAAATTTAAAATTGGATACTATGACATAAAACTTGCAAAAAAATGGCACATAATAATCATGGATAAATAAATGGTTACAAATACAGACAAAGAAAGCATGACCTATTTCAAGGTTTTACCCCAACATTTTCTTGGAAGTGATGATGACAGCTGAAAAGGGACTACACCTAACCCTTGTTTTATGCCCATTTGTTTTATGTCTTTTTGCTTTAATGCCCCTTGCCAATTTAGAGCACTTCTTCATTTGCGCTCTCTGATGGACACAAACCAAATTAAAGACAGCTCTAATATACGTCTGAATTATGACAAAAGTATGTATGAAAATCATCATTACTCTACACACCATACTCATCCATTACAAGCAATTCAAATATTCTGGACTATAAACTCCCTACATCAGCTGACAGTCTCACTACAATGCAGGCTAATGAGAACATTAACAGTCATACATGGTGCCATATCTACACATCTAACATCAATAGTACTGTCAATCATCATTCTGATATATCAGAATGGTGTGACAGCCCCTTTACCATCAGGATCAACAGTCTTGGCAAGCTGTAGAGCATCGGATGTAGCAAGGTCAGTATTAGCTGGGGTGACCGCCAGGATCAGACAAGTTTCTTTTGTAATAAACTGAAATATCATGTCTTTAATCTGCTGCTCAATATCAACAGGTTGATCACCAACAGGCACCTTGGTCAGTCCCGGTAAGTCGATAAGAGTGATGTTCAACACTGTTGGCAGGTGCAAACACAGCCTAACATACCTATATTTACCAATAATATGTTTGTGTGTGCTCAAGAGTTGCAATGGCAAACAATGTAAACAATAAACAGCATTACTTCCAACATATCAAGGTTCTCTTCTGAAAATCAATATCACAGCTTTGTACACAAAATGCACCTCTTAGTACCCTGATACTGAGTTTCACCCTGTAAAAGAATTGATACCTGTCTGTACTTACACACATCAATTTCCTAAACAAGGATATGGTCTTGTGGCTTATGACACTGCACGGTTGTCACTGACAGTTTGCAAGAACCTCTTGCCCCCACCTTTAGTACAGTAAGACATAAAAGAAGCAGCTTTTGATGAAGTGACAACAACCACCAAAAAAATTCATGCTGTCAAAATCCAGGCGCCCACACAACTACAATTTTCACCAGCATAAAAACCTCAACTTTCATGTCAGTTACGTTCCTCAGAGTACTAATTAACAGCGTTTATCATGTCTGGCATCTGGCTACATGAGAAATCATTATAAACAATTGCACTTGTATACAGATTATTACTATGGTAATGAAAGTGGACTGTTCATTTTCTGGTCAAAATACAACATTCTAAAACAAAATTGTTTTTGAGACTGCCTGTTCCCATCCTCCTGTTAATAACAATACAGAGAACATACTCTGTCAGGCCCATCTCACAAAGCTCAGCTCCACTGTGCGGTCTAGAAGCAATTCAAAAGAATGATACAGCATAGTTCATGTTTTAATATATCAATATCAGCGCCTTATTCCAACGATTTCCTGTCAGAAACTGCATATAAAGGCATGTCCGTTTCTCAAAGGTTATGACTTTATCATTACCTGCTACAAAGCACAAATAAGGTAAAGGTAGCACGCACAAAAGTACAAGCCACAAAGGCCCAGAGGAGGAGTGGAGATATAGCTCTACTCTTTCTCTAACCTTGGCACTAGATGGGCGTGGGTGGTCAGCGCCATGCCCCGGCCGCTTTAACCCTAGGAAAGAGACCCTGTACTCCACGTATAGGAAGATGGGTGAGCCCCACAGCCAGTCAGGACAGATGTGGAAACACGCACCCCCACCAGGGTTCAATCCCCAGATTGTTCAGCCAGTAGCAAGTCGCTATACCGACTTCACTAACCCAGTCCAAACATGTCACAAATAATCTGCCAGGAAAAAATTTACATTATTTCTCCCATTCTATTTTCAGTGTCAAAAATAGTGGTAAAAGAGGACTCGAGAGGGACCAAGGGATTGAATGTGTGCCACGCAGTTCCTCAGATGAATATGAGATACCCACATGAAGCTCTGCAGGTACAGTAGAATTCATTTAATCTGGAACCCACGGGCATGGATGTGTGCTGGATTATCAAATATTCTAGGTTACTAGACAGTATCTCAGTTTTGCAGCCAGCCCTCCGAGAGTGTGTACTTGTCAGCTATTTTCATTTCAACATAAAAAGGCTTAGCTTTTTCAATTATCATGAGACCACTCATGGGTTTTCCTTGGGAACACATTGCTCTAAAACAACACCGTGTCCAATTGCAATAATTTAGGTGGTTTCAATGTATGTTGCTTGAGAAGACCCTTTACACTTTCGTGACTGGCCCTTCTATTTCTTTATATCATGAAAAGTTTAATCCAATGCTGCAGGAAGCCATAATAACACTTTGGCTTTCACCACTTTCAAGCCTCCTAATTATTTAAAGTTACATAAGAATTGGTAATGTTACATGTTTCCTCTTGCCAGTAGTAAATAGTTTACTCAACTAGGAATCTTATGAAGCCATTACAATAGCTCAAGAGACTCAGTAAACTCCAGATAACACAAGATAAAGAATTTGAGATAACACAAGATAAAGTTGCTGAATCACTTATTGATGACAAAACTTCCAGTCATAGATTGCACAGATCACAGTCTTGGGGCTAATTCCTTGAAGTCCCAAACTAGCAGTATTTCTGGAATATCAGTAGCCAGATTAAAGGAATCATACTGCATAGCCTTAGGAGTATTTTCTGAATTTGCATATTTGGTTAAATTACATCATTATGTGGCATTTTTGATACACTTATAACAGCAGTACTAATTACAGCCTTTGGTGTAGAGGTGTGAAAATTATTAAGTATTCATAAGATTAAAACACAGAATGTGAGGTCAGTCTGTCAGCTTCCATACAAAGATTTAGCCACAAATCTTAAAATGCCACACATCCCTGAATTCAATGGGCTGAACAAAAACGGATCAAAATTAGCTGTAATGGAATTATATGGCAGCAAAACATGCAAATATCAGAAGATTATAATCTTAGTTGTTTGTTGTTGTTGTTGTTGTTGTTCATGATGACGATGATGGTGGTGGCGATAATAACCAACAACAAAGCAAGGACTTCAGTTCATGTATGGCACACACCCGTGACGCCCTACAACACACGTGCAATATTCTAACACTACTGCTTTAGCTCCATGACTACTCTTCACGCCCACCTCATTAATTTTAGGCAATAAAATGTGAAACAAAAGTTTCTTCAAGCATTCCTGTTAAGAAAACAGCATAATTTCGCACCACCAAAGATCACCAGCCTGTAAGGAAATGGTGAAAGATAATCAGGAACTGTCTCCTTTGCTGTCCTCATGTTGTATCCTTGGAAGGCATCATGTAGAGAGGCTGTGTAAAATGTGTCATTCTATCTGTTCACAATGTTCATATTAAATTATCAGTTATATTAAAAACAGGCATAACACTAAGTCAACAATACAAAAGAAAATATGTTTCTAAATTCTGCCTTACCATTTGGGGAATAAACTCTCAAGTTGATTGGAATGTTAGATATGCCTTTGTTGGAACCTGTGACACGATCTGTTTCTCCCTCAATTTCTTTACGGACTTCGTCAAAATCAACAAACTTCTTCCCTTTGCAGTGCAGAAACTCAGCATACTCTGTCAATCAAAACCCATAACAAAATATCACAAATATATCAAGAACATGACACTTCTGCACTGCGATTCTAATAATTCCTGCTTTGCTAGCTACCTCTATAGGGCACAGTCCTCCTTCAGAAGCTACAAGTTACTCATATAGTCAGCAATTTCCCTGCCTCTGATGGGACCTGATGGATTTCTGCCATGTACATAAAAGTCTGCCACCAGACTGTCTTTAGTCAAAAGACGCCAATCCACAGCCTGACATTCTAGTTCCTAAAAATCGAAAAATACCCTCCAAACTGACATGGGGCACCTCAGAGGTAGCCAACATATGATATCCTATGGCTCAGTCCTTGGGCAGACAGTAAGAGCACTTCACCATAAAAAAAAAACAATAATGTTATAGAACACACAATTTTTTGGCTTATTATAGAAAACAAATATACATTAGATTATCCCTTTTGTATACTACAAATCTGAGAATTAATTGTCATGGTCACTATCACAGAAAAGGATATACTAACAAAGACTCAAGACTGCATGTAGCATGGCTAAGCTGTTCAAAAAGAATGCTCCAAACATCCATCATATTAGTACTACTGATTGTAAGAATTATAAAGCACGAGGACTGCTGTCTTCTGTGATGTGATACCATATAGTATGGTAGAAATTTACTTACATTTTGGAGAAACCTGCCACCTCCATCTTCCCTACCCTGAAGTTGGACGGAGCAAGTCCTTCAAAAACACTGGGAATCTTGTACCAGACTATGTGATGTCAGTCACATCACAGCAAACAATGCTCTTCATAGTTCCCATCATAAGAGCTTTAACTATCACATGGGAAATATGTGGTTCAGATAACTTGCAAGTTATTACACTCATGCTTGTCTCACAAAAACTGGTCCACCAACCAATACACACACACACAACAGCATGCTGATCTCATAAACCTTCTTTTCCTTTCTTACCAACAGAATGTACACTGTACATATGATCCAAATCACAAGTTTTTCAGGGAATTTTATCATACAAAAATCTGCAAGTTGAGCCATGCAGAGTTTCTGGCAGAATTACACCAGCTAACTATAAATATTGTAAATTTACACACCTGAAGTGCTAGTGATAAGCTGCAAAATCAGAGGTCTTCTGGTAACTATTCCTGAACCCCGGGGAAGAAAGTCTCTGTAATCATAATTATAAGAGTATATTCATCCTTCCTAACAACACCAATTACAACTTACAAGCACCATAACAACTAAGGGAACAGATGCTCCTTACATACCTTCATAAAATATACAAGCTGGACAAATGATAAAGCCTTATTCTAAACATTTAGGAACACCCACTGTACTCTGACAGTCAACAATCACCACAACAGCAAATAAATATTTTATCAAAAATATCATATAAGAACATAAACATCTACCCATGAATAAATGTCACAAAACTAGGGCTGCAAGTCAGAAAAGAAATGCGCTCTCTCTCTCTCTCTCTCTCTCTCTCACACACACACACACACACACACACACACACACACACTCACACACACACACACACAATGACCCAAACTGACAATACACACAATAATTTTGAACTGACAAAGTGAATACAAATTCAAAAGCAAGCTGGCCAAGACCAGTGTGGCGCAAGTACGAATGCAACACTCTCCCCTGATGAGTCACACAAAAGGAATCACAAATCAGTTAGCTCTTCCTCATAGCTGACTATACAGTAACAGAGGTGGTCTTGATCAAACCATATGCTAGAATTTAAATCCACAACATATTTCACCACAAATGTCATCAAAAATTTCCTGACATTCATGTACCTTGCAAGTTGATGACGATTAGTAAAAAATATTTTGTAATATTGAATCAGTGTGGCACATAAAGAACTGGTGTACTGACAGAAGAAAATGCTGAAAGATAAAGTTTATGAACAATATGCATATAGCAAATACAGAAGAAAATATTCTATGAATCATTTCCAACATTTCCCAAGATGCACTTCAGCAAGCATTTTTAAATGCATTAACGGAACATGAAGCATGCCAGCAAGCATGGGACTATCACTTTTGAAACTTCTTCTTATCTAAGATGAGAATAATTAGTATAATATTGAGTAGTGATGAGGAATACTCATAGTTCGCTAGCAGGCAGACTGACTCAGAAGTTCCCAGCTCATGAGCTGTGTTTATCAGCGTAAAACTTCCAACAGGCACTTGGGCATGTATGTGAGATACATTATTCAGGAAAAATTATCACTCAAAAGGTCTGGACATCAGCTGAGAGGTGTGGAAGAGATCGATCCAGAAAACCCACATTTGTTGGCATGATGGAACATCACTATTCTCAAACAACAAGGAAAGTTCATCTTGCAAAAAAATGCAAGTAAGATGCACTTGTAAACTCACTCTGTACATTCAAAGGTCCTAATACAATATCAGCTATTATTCCAATTAACACGTTTATGCAAAATCGACAATGGTGATTTGCAACACAAAGTGCTTGAGGAATGTTTCCAGCCCTCCAGTGGCTGTTGTATTAGTTCAAAATTCCATTTTGTAAGTACGCAGCCTAGGTTATGAACAGTCATGTGACATACACATCATTACTGACACACAGCCTACAAAGCCACTGACAGTATGCTAATGGATTTATCATGCTGTTCCATATGTTGCACCCACTGCAAATGATAAAGAGAGAGAATGGTAGAACAAGGAATGTTCATTTGTGAAGATGCACTGTGAACATGCTGCCTTGAACTGTGAACTACAAGACCTACAATCTGCTCTGCTGAATAATCTAAGGATGTCTGCAATTGGCAGTGTTAGGAAAAAAAAACCATGATTCTCTTAATCTTCAAACGGTTCAGGAAACCATTTTGTAAATTTACTGGCCGATTTAAAATTTTTCTACATGACATCTCACAGCTGCACAAGCATTTCCTCTTACTGCACCATAGGTCAAATGCGTATCCGCCAATTCATAAAATGAGCATATGTCCACTGTGATTCACAAACAGAATTACTCTACTGTACATGCATCTCATGATAACACGGACCTACAACTGAACATATACTGTGAGAATCTCAACAGAAACAAGGCATACTGTAGGCAAGTTTAAAAGTGACCACCAGTCTGATTCATCATTTATGGACACATATCTATGCACACTCAGAAACATACAATATACAAATATGCTTATATTAGTATGTTCACTCACAAACTCTACGTTTAAGGAAACAAAAATGTTTCAAATCATCAGTGAATAAAGAATTGTAAATAATTATCTGTATTTGGAAATAAAAGGGCATTATTTTATCTGATAACTATAATTTGCACATCCCATGACTACTATGTCACACTTATGGATAGAAAATCGAGGTCATATTCACGCAATATCCCAGCTAACAAGATGTGGCAACCAATAGCTATCACATAAAATAATTTATTCCGATTTCTAAGTTAGTGCTACAATATCTTGTTCCCATAACTATCCACTCAATGATCCAGATTATTAAAAAAAGCATCATTTGTGATGGATGAGTACGATTTACATCAAGTATATAATCATTTATGAGAATTTAAAATAGCCCTTCATACTTAACTTCCATTGTTAATTTTGGGCATATACACTAAAGATATCTCACATGCTGTAAATCAAGATATGTCACCTTAAAAATGTATTGCTTGCTATCTTGCACAATTAAAAATGTCTAAGTGCACAGGACATCCTAATAATCATAAGGAATAACACCTGATACAATTCCTTCAGAGCAGTAAAGAAACTGAACTCAGTAAACGTTAATCACCAAACGACATTCCAACACAACACTATAGTTTTACCAACATATCACTCCTTGACGCAGCATAATTTGCTGGAACACAAAAACTTTTCAATGTAACCTAAAATTTCAGAACTGTAACCTCCAAAACATACGATACCACTACATAGGCACAATCTCTTTTTATGACCTTGCATATCCCTTTCAATGGGTAGGGTACAACATGTACTAAATTTAATTCTGAACAAACCCACACTCTAAAAACCGACAAACGCACCTGTCAAACCTCCGACTCGACAGTCTATTAATGACTGTCATGTCATTAAACCTGACACGCTGGATTCTAAACACTAATTAAATCATGAAACACCCCAATATGTGGTAAATCTAAGGATGGTATGGTACAGAACACATAAAATCTGAATCCCTTATCACAACACACTTACCTTCCCACAAAATTTTCCAGTACTGAACTTTTCCCAGCACTCTGTCCGCCCACAACTGCAATTTGAGGAAGATCCAGTTGCATATGAACTCCCAACTGTGTAAAGGCATCTTGGAGTTTATTAACGATTGGGATGAGTTGTTCCATCCCAGTATTTCCAGCCATGATAGCCGCTGTTCAGCGCACAGAACCCCAAACCCACACCGACTTCTGTTTGTCACTGAGGGGTGGAAAACCAATATGGCAGACTACCCATGATACTGTGCGGCTTATTACCAAGATCGAAGTTGTGTACGGCTGTCTGAAAATTATTGACGCATTGTATATACAGTACATGTGTACATGTAGTTAAAAACGTGGATGCAAAACATTCACAAAATTGACATGGGTATCGTCTTAAATCTCCGAGATTTTACATATTTACCGTTGACACTGTCCTATCTTTTCTTTGCTTTATTGTAGAAAATCAATGCGCGATCAGAGGCTCTCACAGCGGTTTTACTGAAGATTTAATTCTGGGATGTTAAAGCGGTGTCGTTGGGCGAACTTCTCCCGACGTTTCGAACGATCGCGATACGTTTCATCTTCAGAGTCAAGTAGCCCAAGAAGCGCAACCGCCTGGAGTCAGAGTCACGTTACGGCTACAGTAAGCCATGGAGTCGAGCTCCGGTTGGGGTCTTGAACAGAAATTAGTCTAGAGAAAGTTGTAGATGCACTTTCTAGAAGCGTCCTTTATGAAGACATAGTGGGTTCATCTCTTGTCAGGCGTCGCAGTGTTTGTAATACATACTCATATTTACGGAATATATGTAGACACATCGAAATTTAAATTTTTCAACAATGCACAATATGCACGTGTCCTCGGTCACTCCAGGCCTTCTGCAGCAGTTCGTCCCTTATCTTACTTAGCTTTGCTATGATAACCGTCTATTCGTTTTTTAAGGATCTTACGCTTCACCGCGGCCAAGTTGAGCCTCTGATATTTCTTGTCAAACGCTTCACCGTGACCAGCGCTGATAACATTTTCATTCCGATGATTTTGCTGCCTTAGTAATAAAAACATAAACGTAAGGGATTTTGGAAACCACATCTATACTTTGGCTCAATGTGCGTCTAGGAAAGTTGTCACTCGTGCAGAGAACCTTGTTTTAAAGGCGCTGCAATTTTAAAAGTTAAATAATCATCATCAAATATCTGTCATGGAGTTGGGCCACTTGTTGACTCTTTCCGGTCTCACGTATCCAGAAGTCTCTTCAAAGGTGTGCCATGATTCCTTCTGCCAGTTGGAGAATAGCGTTTCATTACCCTGGGCAATCTATTACGAGGCATTCTATTTACATGTTGTATCCAGTTTCTCTTGTATTCCAGTAATTTGTCCAAAATTGGTGTTATTTTTAAT
>JGI20166J26741_11784362_pt1 | contig 10278 bp, 6 predicted proteins | sample TergutCu122P5_FD_26741 | JGI IMG/M metagenome (IMG submission 26741) | reverse complement strand
AACTGGGTGAAGCGCAGGCCGTGCGCGGCGAGTTTGTCGAGCGCGGGGGTGTGGATTTCGCCGCCGTAGCAGCCGAGGTCGGAGAAGCCCATGTCGTCGCAGAGGATTATCAGGATGTTGGGGCGCGATGGGGATTGCGGATTTTGGATTGCGGATTGCGGATTGCCGGAGCCAGCGGGAGCGGCGCAGAGCGTGGCGGCGGGCAGGAGCAGGGCGGGCAAGGTGGCGATTTTGGGCAGGCGGAGTTTAGGCATGGTGATGGTGAGGTGATGGTGAAACTGGAGGATTGAATGAAGGCGGGATTGTGAGGGCATTGGGAAGGGAAACCAGCATTGGTCGAAACCGGCGCGAATCAAGCCGGGTTTTTTGTTGGTTTTTGGTTGGTTTTTTCACTTTCCCGCATAAAACCCGACCGCCGTGAAACCCGACATGAAACCCGACATGAAACCCGACATGAAACCCGACATGAAAACATCCGACATGAAAACACGACACCTCCGCACCGCGACCTTGCCGGTCGCGGCCCTGCTCGCCCTGTGCACCTTGTGCGCCTTGTGCGCCGCGGGTTGCTCCAAGGCGCAAAACCACGCCGGCTCCGCCCCCGGCGATTCCGCCACGCAAACCACGCAGGCAAGGCAGATATACGAATGGCGCATCTACACGCTCACGGGCGACGGCGCGGCGCTCGACGCCTTTTTTGCCGATACCCTCATCCCCGCCTATAATCGCTTGGGCGTCAGGGCGGGCGCTTTTCAACCGATGCCTCCCGCTGCTCCCGCTTCTCCCGCCACTCCCGCCGCTCCCGCCGCTCCCGCCGCCGGCGAGACGCAACGCCGTTACCTAATGTTTGTCTATTCCTCCATCGCGGAGTATCACAAGGTGAAACGCGAGTTGTGGAACGACGCGGCATTCCGCGCCGCCGCGCAGCCTTGGTTCGACGCCAGCGCGCAGAAGCCGGCGTATTCCAATTTCGAGAGCTACCTCTGCGAGGCATTCAGCAACATGCCCCGAATGCGCACGCCGGACAAAAGCCGCGGCCTGTTTGAGCTGCGCATTTACCGAAGCCCGAACGAGGAGGCGAACCAGCGAAAAATCCGCATGTTCAACGACGACATCGAGGCGCGGATTTTCGACGACGTGGGAATCAACTGGGTGTGTTTCGGCGAGACGCTGGCCGGCCCGCGAAATCCCTCGCTGGTCTACCTGACGTGGTATGAAAATCCCGAGACGCGCGCGGCGGCGTGGAAAAAATTTGGCGCCGACCCGCGCTGGAAGCAGCTTCGAAAAGACCCGAAATACGCCCGCACCGCCACCGACAACACCAGCCAGTTCCTGCTCCCGCTGCCGTATTCGCAGTTCTGAATCATCCTGGAATTATCCTGACATCATGAGAATCAAAGAACTCGTTTCCCCCACCCCGCCGCCGCCTCTGGCGCTGTATTCGTTTAGCAATGAGGAGGGAATGCCTCATCAAGCCGGAGGCTTGACAGAATTTAGCCGGTGGTTGAGGGCGCGTCAGCACCCGATACCACCGGAAAATATGAAAAAAACACCGCACCCCGGAGCAGCGGTGCCAGGTGTGACACGCAGTCAAACAAATCTGGCATCCCTCCGGGATGCTGTCGTTTTTTTTCACCGTTTCCGGTGGTGTCGCTCGCCAAGCCTCGCTCAACCACCGGCTAAAATCTGGCAAGCCTCCGGCTTGCATGCTCGCCGGTCACTAAACGCATACCTGGCGCTAGCCCTCGCCCTCGCCGTGATCGTCGCCACGCGGGGCGCGGTGCCCGCGCCGGCGCCCGCGCCCGCGCCGTGGAGCAGTTTTGTCATCAACGATTTTGAGTCGCGCGATCCGGCGAAAAACCGCGTGAAATATTTTCCGCCCGAACCCGCCGTCAAACGCGACACCACGGGCTGGTTCATGAATTGCCTCGGAGAGCACGAGGGCACCGTGCGCACGTATAACGCCGACAACCACGCGTCGTCCACCAAGGGCGATTACCTGACCTGCGATTTCGAGGGAACCTCGATTCGCGTCTTCACCTTGCGCAGCCGCAACAGCGGCAAGGCCAGAATCTCCGTCGACGGCGCCGCCGCCACCGCGAAGACCGTCGACTTGTATGCGAGCAACGACACGAACGGCGATTACGCCCTCGCGTATGAAAACCACAACCTCGCCCCGGGAAAACACACGATAAGGCTCGAAGTGCTCGGCGAGAAAAACCCCGCCTCCAAGGACGCAAAAGTATATTTCGATTTTCTCGACACCTCCGCGTATCCGGTCTTTCCGCGCTTTGGCATCGGAACCGCGTCGGGCGTGACGGCCAACACCGCCGATTGCGATTGCGACGGCGACGCTCCCGCCACTTCCGCCGCTCCCGCCGCTCCCGCCGCTCCCGGGGGAGTCAAATCCAACACGGCCAAGGGCGTCACCTTCGCCCACTCGCTCGCCGCCGTGGGGCCGGGCGGGCGGGACTCGGTGCAGGAGGTCGGATTCGTTGCCGTCGACCAGTCCCTGGGCCGCGCCCCGGCGCTCACCGACATCAGAATCCCCGCCCGGCTCGACGCGAATAACACATTCACCGCCACCGCGCCCGCCGCCCTTTTCGACCGGCATGTGAAATACGCGGTTGTGTCGTATGCCATTGTCGGGGGCGTTGTGTATTATTGTGACGAGCCAGTGTTCTTCACGCCCGTTTCACGGATACGCCTCGAGCGCAACGTGCTCGGCATACAGGCCGGCCAGGGCGCCATATCCACGCGGCAAATTGTGCTGCGCAACGCCGGCGGCGTTTCCGACCTGAAATGGAAAATACAACGGCAAGGCAAATACGACGGCACGCCGGCGAGCGGCATTATCTCCATTGCGGGAAATTTCACCGACGGCGCCGCCGCGCTCAAGGATGCCCCGCTGAAAATCACCGGCCTCGCCGAGGGCGAAGCCGTGATCCGCTGCTACAGCGCGAGCGACCCCGAACAATATGCCGACTGCCTCGTCACTGTCGCCAAGGCCGGAAGAAACCCCCGGCTCGCCGCCACGCCCCTGATGGGCTGGAGCACTTGGAATTATTACGGCAGGGCCATCACGCGCGAGGCGATGTATAAAGACGTCGACAACATGACAAAACCCCTCCCCGCCGCCGGCGGAAAAAGCCTCAAGGATTTGGGTTATGTCTATTTTCAAATCGACGGCGGCTGGCGCAAAAACTGGCTCGCGCCCGACGGGCGCATCACGCCCACCGACAACTTCGGCGGCCCGCAAGGTCTCAAGCAACTTTCCGATTATATTCACGGTCGCGGCATGAAACTCGGCCTGCATATGTGCCCCGGCTGGGGCGACTGCGCCGGCCAGCCGATGGGCGCCGACGGCTTCGAGAAACTCCACCTGCGCGAATACGTGGCTTGGGGCCTCGATTATTTGTTCGTGGATTCATGCACCCAGGAAGCGGGACGCCGCAACAACCCCGACCCGCAATATGCGCAGACGCTCTATTCAAAATTCAAATACTATCTGGACAACTGCGGCAGGGACATCGCGTTCGTCGCGACCGGCCTCAACAAAGGCGACTGGGGTTACCGCCTCGTCAACGCCATGCGAGTCGCCGGCGACATCTCCACGCGCATCAACACCTCCGCAGTCGGCCACGGCCGCTGGCTCGACCCGCTCGACAAGGCGAAGCCCAAGAACGCCGCCGCCTTCACCGGCGCCCGCGCCGCCGGCAACCTCTGGCAAAAAACCGGCCAAGGCAGCCGCTTCTGGGCGCACGCCGACGCGATGGCCCTCGGCGACCCCGGGCTGAACCTCACCGAGCAGCAGTCGATGTTCAACATGTGGTGCATCACCTCCGCGCTGCTGATATTGGGCGGCGACCTCGACAAAATCACCGACGAAAAACAAGGCATCGTGCAAATCGTGACCAACGAGGAAGCCATCGCCGTGAACCAGGACCCGCTCGGCAAGGCGGGCCATGTGTTGAAAGCCTACACAAGCAATTCCGTTAACGTTAATAAAAACACCAAGGCCACGCCCGCCGCCGCGATGGAGCATCCCGAGCTGAACCTGACCGTCTACGGCCGCCCCCTGCACGACGGAAGCTGGGCCTTGGTGATTATGAACAACACGGAAAAAACGCAAAACATCACGGTGAGATTCTCCGACATGGATTACGACGGCTCCATAGGCGGCGAGACGAGACTGGCGCCGGGAAAATATTTCCTGCGCAATCTGAACACGCATCAAGACATGGGCTGGTTCACCGATGCGTTCACGTATAACAACATCCCCGTCCACGGCAGCGTGATGATAAAAGTAACGCCGGAAAAACTCCGCAAATGATGAAACTCCTTCAACCCGAAAACCGCATGTGGGTCGGGTGGCACGGGCGTCCCGCCCGTGGGATTGCGTGGCATGGGCGTCCCGCCCATGTGGTTATCGCCATGCACTGGTTTGTGCGCACCAACCACGGGCGGGACGCCCGTGCCACCCGACCCACATGGGCGGGACGCCCATGCCACGCAAACCCACGGGCTGGAAGCCCGTGCTACTCTGGGCGCTACTTTGGGCGGCGCGTTACGCCGCCAGCCGGCGGGGTATCGGCGAGGGAGCCGGTTTGCACGCCAAAGACGTGACACAAGCCCAGGGTCTCGCGGACTCGACCCTGACTTATCTGGCGCCGTTGGCGCCAATACCGCGCTCTCCTCCCCTCTCGACACATGCGGCGGCTGCAATCCGCCGCCCCGTCAGGCCGCGAGGATGCGGTCGATTTCGGCAAGCTCGTTCGCGTCAAACACCGTGTTGCTGAGCGCGCCGAGGTTGTCGTCTATCTGGCTGGTTTTGCTCGCGCCGATGAGCGCGGTCGTCACGGCGGCGTGGCGGAGCACCCAGGCGAGCGACATTTGCGCGAGCGTCTGGCCGCGCGCTTGCGCGAGTCGGTTGAGGGCGCGGAACTGGGCGAGTTTGGTTTCGGTGATGTCCGCGGGTTTCAGGAAACGCGGGTCGTGGCCCGCGCGAGAGTCGGCGGGGATGCCGGCGAGATAGCGCTCGGTGAGCTGGCCTTGCGCGAGCGGGCTAAACACGATGCAGCCGATGCCTTCGCGGGCGAGCACGTCGAGCAGGCCGCGCTCAGGGGCGCGTTCAAACATGCTGTATTTGGGCTGGTGGATGAGGCAGGGCGCGCCGAGGTCGCGGAGGAGGGCGGCGGCGCGGGCGGTTTGCTCCGGGCCGTAGTTGGAAATACCGGCGTAGAGCGCCTTGCCGGAGCGGACGGCGCGGGCGAGCGCGCCCATCGTTTCCTCAAGCGGCGTTTCGGGGTCGAAGCGGTGCGAATAGAAGATGTCGACGTAGTCGAGGCCGAGGCGGCTCAGGCTTTGGTCGAGCGAGGCGAGCAGGTATTTGCGCGAACCCCAGTTGCCGTAGGGGCCGTCCCACATGTCGTAGCCGGCCTTGGTGGAGATGATGAGTTCGTCGCGGTGGGCGGCGAGATCGTCGCGGAGGATTTGTCCAAAGCGCCGCTCGGCGTGGCCGTAGGGCGGGCCGTAGTTGTTGGCGAGGTCGAAGTGGGTGATGCCGCGGTCGAAGGCGCGCAGGACGAGGGCGCGGGAATTTTCGCGCGGGGTGATGTCGCCGAAGTTGTGCCAGAGGCCGAGCGAGAGGCGCGGCAGGAGCAGGCCGCTGCGTCCGCAGCGTTTATAGAGGGCGGGGTTCGAGTAGCGGGTGGTGGATGGCGTGTGCATGGGAAAATGACGAAAAAAGAAAAATGAAAATGAAAATTTCAAAACGAAAACGCGATGCTTCATAACACATCGCGCCGGACATTGCACTCGCCTTCTTATGGATGAAACCCGGTGTTGAACAAAACAGATATTGTCTCGCACGAAGGCGCGAAGCCGCGAAGGAATGAGGAGCCGGGCAAACCCCAGAGTCTTTTCCTTTGGCTTCCTGGTGTGAACGGATGAGAGATGAGACGCTGGCGAGGCCGGGGATGCGGTGCATCAGTAGGCCAGGATTTTGAGGTTGGGGATGCGCGAAAAATGGGCGGCGTTATTGGTGACCAATTCCATATCGTAGTGAATGGCAATAGCGGCAATCCAGATGTCATTGTCGCCAATGTGCAGGCCCCTGCCTTTCAGGTTGCGGGCAACACGCGAGGCAATCCATGCAACATCCTCGTCGATTTCCAGAATGGGCCATTGACTGGCCGCGGCCTGCATGTCCGCCGCGCTTTCATATCCCTCCGCCAGCTCCGCCCAGTTCACGCGCGAGGTGAAAGCCTGCCCGCTGTGGCGTGTCAAAAATGCCTCCGCCGCGGCTTTCTTTATCCGTCCCCGCTGCCCGGAAAGGGCGATTAAAAACTCGGTGTCGAAAAGCATGGTGACTAGCGAAGGTCGCGCGAACGGCTGCGTGATTTATAGGCGCGTTCTATCGCACCCCAGTCCGCGTTCTTGAAAAATTCGCCGTCGCGGGACGCGGCAAGCATGTCCGCCGTCGTCCAGTTGCAATGAGGGAGCTTGGCGTTTCCGGAAACGGCGTGACCGTCTTTGTTGCAACGAGCGGGCGCAAGGGAGATTGTTTTCATGGGAGCCAGCCTGCCTTGCATCCGGGTCTTGGCAAGTCATTCCAAGGAGGCGGGGTGATACTTGTTTCAGAAACGCAATTACCCCATGCCACCCCTCTCACCCTCCGCGTCCGCCACCCCCAAACCGAAGTTTGTTGCCCCCTCTTTTTATTTAAGAACATGCTCTCACCATGAAATCCAACATGAAATCTCTTTTCCCTTTCCCGTTAATTTCATCCGCCCTGCTGCCCCTGACCCTCGCGACCGCATCCGCCGCCACCGCCGGCCTCCCGCCCCTCCCCGCCCTCGACCACACCCTCGGCCCCGCCCGCGTCACCACCACCGCCGACACCCTCACCGTCACCACCGGCGCCATCACCCAGCGCTGGACCCTCGTCCCCACCGGCCTCGCCACCACCTCCCTCGTCAACCTCGCCACCGGCAAGGACTGGTGCGTTCCCTCTGGGAGCGCCACCGCCTCTGGGAGCGCCAAGATTCCTCTTGGCGGACGGCGCGAAACGCCGCCCAACTCCCCGCCCTCGCCCAACCCCAAACCGCCAAGTGGAAACTTGGCGCTCCCAGATTCCGCCCCCGCCGCGCCCACCTCCAATAACACCACCTGCGACTGGGCCTTCCACGGCCTCCTTGACAACCGCCCCGCCAAACTCCTCTCCCTCACCGCCACCACCGACAACGACGAAGGCTTCGCCGCTCCCCACATCCGCATCCTCGCCGAGTTCGAATACCCCGACGCCGCCACCACCGTCCGCTATGAAATCTGGGCCTACCCCGGCGCCAACGGCCTCAGAACGCTCCTCTGGTTCAAAGGCGACAGCGCGAAACACCACACGAAACCGAAACCGCTGAAAACCGACATCGTTTCCATACGCGCCAACACCGGCCCGTTCAAGGAACTGCGCCGCATCAACGACGCCGCCTTCCACTACAAAACTCCCCAGCCCGACTGGTTCAACACCGTCGCCGCCCGCAACGCCCAACCCCTCACCATCGCACTCGACAACCTCGACCCGAAAAAAACCTACCGCATCGGCCTGAGCTTCTTCAACAACGTGACCAGCGAAACCATCCAGCAAACCGTCGCCCTGCTCGGCGACAAACAAACCATCGCCACCATCGCCAACGTCGAACTCAAACCCCGCGCCGCCCCCCAAACCCTCTACATTGACATCCCCGCCGGCAAACTCCCCGCCACCACCGCCACCCTCCGCATCGCCAGCAAAAAACAAACCGCCCTCTCGATGGCCTCCGAAGTTATCGTCTACGAAAAGAACCCCGACGCCAACCCCGGCCAACCCTCCATCCGCGAAATCCCCGCGACCGTCCCCGCCCGCCTCCCCCAACTCATCGCCGCCGCCCCCGCCGGCTACCGCCTCGTCGGCTACGACAACCTCGGCTCCAAACTCGCCGCCGCCCCCGCCACCCCCAACGGCTACCTCGCGCGCCTTCCCGTGAACACCGCCGGCACCACGCGCCTCTACGGCGGCTACTTCAACGACACCCAAAATCGCAACCTCCGCGAAACCCCCCTCCTGCGCGAGGAAACCTACACCGACCCCATCGCGCCAACGCACACCGAGCGCGTCAACTGGGCCTCCTTCGTTGCCCTGCAAAACCCCGACGCCAACGAAACCCTCATCCTCCTCAAGGAATCCTACAAAACCGCCAACCAATCCGGCCACGACACCGGCGACTTCATCCTCGACCGCCGCTCGCTCACCAACACCGGCCTCGGCCTCGCCATCAACGAAATCACCCCCGCCAAATACACCCGCACCTGGGCCAACTGGACCATCCTCCACACCGGCGCCGACACCGACGCCACCGCCCTCGCCATCAAAAAATTCGACCGCACCCGCTTCCCCCTCCTCGGCCCCCTCACCCTCATGTCCAACACCTGGGGCACCGGCAAAACCAACGAACGCTACAGCGCCCGCGAGGAAAACGTCCTCACGGAAATCGCCTCCGGCGCCGACCTCGGCGTCGAAGCCGTGCAAATCGACGACGGCTGGCAAGGCAACACCTACGGAAGCTGGCGCCCCTCCCCGAAAGGCACCCTCGCCGGCATCGGCGACTTTGCCGTCTACCCCGAAGGCTGGAAAAACGTCCGCGCCGCCGCCGCCAAGGCCGGCCTCGCCCTCGGCCTCTGGACCGCCATGCACGAATGCCCCCTGCCCGACATGCAATGGAATGCCGACCAAGGCGACTTCCGCTACTTCAAATGGGATTTCGGCTCCATGCCCGACCGCGCCGGCATCGACGCGATGGAAAACAAAGCCCGCGCCCTCATCCTCCACTCCAACCACAAAGTCAAAATCGACTGGGACCTCACTGAAATCTCGCAACGCGTCGGCATCTACACCGCCCGCCAATACGGCGACCTCTTCCTTGAAAACCGCAAACCCCGCGCCCCCATCTCGACCACCTACATCCCCTACCTCGTGTTACGCGACGCCTGGCACATCTCAAAATACGTCAACCTCAACAAAATCCAAATCAACATCCAGAACGTGGCCCACGTTAACCCCAAACTCAGCAACGCGCACCTCCACGACCAAGGCTACGTCACCGCCATTGCCCTGATGAGCAGCCCCCTCTACTTCTGCGAAACGCAATATTTCGACGCCCCCGCCCGCGCCCAAATGCGCCCCCTCATCGCCGCGTGGAAAAACGAAAAAGCCGCCCTCGCCCGCGGCTACGTCCACCCCATCGGCTCCGAACCCGACGACGCCTCGTGGACCGGTTTCCAAAACACCCCCGAAAATTCCGCCACCGGCTACCTGATGCTCTTCCGCGAATTGAACAACAAAGAGAACAGCAGCGCCCTCGCCCTGAAAAACGTCGCCAACAAAACCCTCCGCCTCACCGACCTCCTCACCGGCGAAACCCGCGACGCCCCCGCCGACGCCCAAGGCCGCGTCACCTTCACGATGGACAAACCCGGCGACTACCGATTCTACAAATATACAATCTTGTAATCCACGACACCTTTCCCATGACACACCGCGAACGCGTCATCACTGCGCTCAACCACGAGGAGCCTGATCATCCTCCGTTTCAGGCCACCTTCACTCCCGAGTTCGCCAACCGGCTTCGCAAACATCTGGGCATCCCGGAAAAATTTTCCGAGCCTCACCACCGCGAATGGTATGGCTACGACTTGGAACTGCTCACCGGCCACGATGCCCTCCAGGCTGGCGTCGGCTGGTTCACCAATTACTACCTGAAAAACGAGCCTTACACCGACGCCTGGGGCGTGAAATGGAGAATCGACCCCTACGACACGCCCTTCGGCTCCGGCATTTATACCAACCTCGACGGCGGCCCGCTTGCCGGCGACGCGCCTGACATCGAGAACTACAAGGCGCCCGACCCAAACGCGCCCGGCCTCTACGACCACGTCGAGCGCCTGGTGCGCGACTACAAAAGCGAGTATTATATCATCGGGCGCGTCCACTGTTGCGTGTTTGAATCGGCGTGGGCGTTGCGCGGTTTCGCGAACCTGCTGGAGGATTTGTATCTGGAGCCGGAGCGTGCCGCGCGGCTTCTCGACATCACGATGAACCACCACCTCGAAGTCGCCAAAAACATGGCGCGGCGCGGCGTGGACATGATCTGGCTTGGCGACGATTTTGGCGTGCAAACGAGCATGCTCATGTCGCCCGTCAAGTGGAACGAGGTTTTCAAGCCGCGCTACGCCGCGATGTGC
>JGI20166J26741_11783918_pt1 | contig 10281 bp, 9 predicted proteins | sample TergutCu122P5_FD_26741 | JGI IMG/M metagenome (IMG submission 26741) | reverse complement strand
GGGGGGGGGGGGGGAGTGGTAATATCGGATACCCCCGTCTCGGCGATACTGTTGCTGCAATCTTGCAAAAAGCATGTGAACTAAGTTCTTCTATCACAGAAAACCTGTTGTGACCTGTCGCCATACTGTAAAGTGGATTGCTTCCAGTGTACAGCCACTTTTCGTGTGTTTTCAAGAAATCAAATTTTTTGCAGGCAAGCAGACCTTCTTTAAATACGCAGTTACTATTAAATTTATGGCAGTTCAGTGTACTCCGTTCGAATGAGCATGGTTTTATCTGTCAGGTGCCCTGTGGCTGATGTTGATAGCGCCAGTAGGGTTTGTCTAAGAACGATTCAGACTGTAGACGTGACGTGGCTGTAAATGTCGGATAGCAGAGGGCGGTAATGTCGGACAGTATCCGACATTACCTGCCACATGTCAGTTGGTATTTCTTTTGAGGAGTCGCAGGTGCTGCTTGAAATTCAACATGTTAAGAAAGTTTAAATAATTTCCGGAAACGAGGGCTCACTTGATTTGGAACAAACTACAACCGTTAACACTTTCCGAATCCAACGACATCTACATAAATAACACATTGTTTGAAGTTCTGCACTATGATTTTCTCTTTTCAATATAAGGAGGAGGGCAGGGTTGATAAACTTGATGAATTGCTTCTTCAAGATGTGTGCAAGTAAAATTCAAAGAAGATCGGGTTTGAAGTCATGGGACACGGAAAACATGATACAAGCAATCAAGGCGGTATGTAACAAAGAAATGGTATATCTAGCAGCTGCAAAAAAATATAATTCGCCTCCTTTTACACTATAGGATTACGTTCGTTCAAATTGGAACCCGTTTCAAGCCACCCAGTCAAAATTGGGGCGTAATCCAATTATTCCTCCAGCTCTTGGAGAGAAGTTTGTTGATTAGCTCTTATTAATTTAGTGGAAATATTTCGGGTGCACTCGAGAAGATGTTAGAAGACTAGCTTTCCAGTTAGCTGTCCAGAATAAAATCCCCAGTCCATTTTCAATCGCCAAAGAAGCGGCAGGCCAAGACTGGTTCAAACGTTGTATGAAACGGCACAGCGATAAGCTGTCGTTGCTTCAGCCAACAGGAACATCCACTGCCAGCGCCACATGATTCAGCAAGGAACAAGTGGAGATTTTCTTTGATTTGTACGAAAAAGAGCTTGCTGCTCATGATTACCCACTGGTTTAACAACGCTTCAAAAGAAACAACCAAAAATTCTCGCACTCAAAGGCAAACGTCAGATTGGCGCTTTAACTGCGGCATAAAGGTGTTCTTTATTAACAGTTGTTGTATGCATGAGTGCTAGTGGAATTTAGTCAGTTCCCCGAATTTCACTGTAGAAATGTTACCTTACTGTTATCTTCCGTCGCTGTTTCTTAACATTCCTCCATCCTGCTCGGTAATGTCGGATACTATCCGACATTACCAGCCACTTTTTTTCCACAATCCTATTTTGCACTTCTCTTGCTTAAATTGTTATATCTTGGGTTATATTTATCTAACCATCTTGGGCCTTCTCAGGCTTCTAAGTAAAGGACATTAGATTATATTTGGGTAGAAAAATATTTTAAGAAATCATTCTGACATGCCAAAAACTTTAAAAAACAAAATGGTATCCGACATTCGCCTCCCTTCCTCTATACCGTATATGCGTAGGCGTGCGCGCTTGTGTAAATACTGTCTTATTAGGAATTGCAAATATGAGGACGGTACAAAACAAGGTGAATTTAGTCACAACTATTTCATAGTGCGAGTCAGTTGCATCCAGGATATCACTAAATTTTATGAATATCATAACTAATAGATTCTCGTTAACCCCATCTTACAGACTTAACAAGGAGGGGACGTAGTTCACCTGCACAGGCCTCTGATGATTGGAAAGAACGGAAATTTTTGTGCAATAAATGTACCATTAGAGTTAGTTATTCAGGTTTCTGCCCTAATAGTGCAGGTTTTTACCACTGTATGTAATTTTGTTATTCTGTATACTGGAAGAGGTTGTTTACATGAGTTTGTGTATGTGCAAGAGAAAGTCAGCTGGGGTCGTCAGAAGTTTTTACTTTGGTAGTCAACACGAACAGGAATTCATGTGTATGCGAGCCGCGTGAATTGTTTATTAATAATAGGGTGGAGTATATAGTTTTAAATATAGTCTCCGATGACGAAGAAGAAGAAGAAGAAGAAGAAGATGATGATGATGATGATGATGATGATGATAATGATAATGATAATAATAATAATAATAATAATAATAATAATAACACCAGTCTCTTAACATTTGTAATTTTAGACAAAAATTTGACTCGTTTAGGATTCGGTTGCATGACTGCAACATTTCATGTGGTCGATATGGTAGCTCACTTGGTTATATGCTTGCTTTGTTTACGGTAAATACTTTTAGTGCTCGTCCTCCCTCCTCCCCCGTACTAAGCGGCTGTTGGTGAACCGTCTAAATCCACTGCTGTGTAAAGAGACGGTGTAGATCCTCACTGGTTCTGTAGGTTCCCATCTTGTGTACATAAAGTACGTAGCTGCCCATGTGTATTATCTCTGTAGACATTCCGTCTGCTGATAATGGTAGTTTCCTTTTTTACTCTCGATTTCAAGTCGGTTCATTTCTCCAATCTGGGATATTGCTGTTTGAGTAAACTCCTTGCGTTTCCTTTCTGCACTATAGGTTTGGTCTTCTGGCTGGACTCAGTAGTCCTCTTACACTTTAAAATACGATATCCATTGCTGGATTGGTTTCACATTTTCCGTGAAGTGCCTGGACCGCTTTCAGAGAAAACATATTTTTATTTTGAAGAATATTCTATGAGTATGAATGATTTTGTTATTAAGAGTGTAAACCGTGTATCAACAGCTTCTGTTTGTGAATCTGCGGGGACTCACAATTAAAAATGGACTTGATTTTATGCAGCAACTGGCAACACTTGTGAATCTGTACGTGCTGGACCACGGGATTACTTGATGCAGTTGTTTGCATCAATTACAGGAATGTAGATTCTTTTGTGGTTTCAGTATTGTCTAGTGCTTTATTGGCTCGTCAAAAATTAGTTCGGACATACTAGCAAGAATGTTGGAGGAACCAAGTGGAAGTGGTATGCTGCACGGTTTGCCGCTATACCTCAACTGCCAGTTGATAGGAGGCTAGGTGGACCCCATTGTTGGTCTGTATATAATGGAGAAGAGACACATTTCATTCCCTTCCGAAAATCGATCCATGATTCCTCTGTCGTCCAGTCCATAATTAACCACTATACCGTCTGCAGTACCTGGAACAAGTGATAGCAGTGCCTAATGTAAATAGCAGATGTACTAGTATACTCCTGCCAATGTTTAGCCAGTGATATCTTAATATTTATAAAAACAAAGGCTGTGCTATAGGATATCCATCGTTTGCAGTTGGGAAAACGTGTGTCACGTTTCAGCACTGGCGCAGACTAGATATGATGCAGAGGAAAGGCCAGTCACTAGGTCATCGGGCTGGTTCAGCACAACTAGTCTTTTTATTGAGCAACTGACTAAGCTAGATCTGGGGAAATAAAGTGTGTTTGTGTTTGCTGAGGGGATTGTAGCTTAGGGTACCGTAATTGAAGACCAACACTGTTGAATTTAAAAAAAGTAAGGACTAAGAGGAACCGGAAGAGACTGAAGTTTCCTGCCAGTTCAGAAGGAAAGCGTACTTCGCCAGTCCAATGAACAACATTACATCGTTACATCAGACCACTGTCACAAGCATTTGGAGCGGTGAACTGGATTTTAAAATTCCTTGGTAAGTTTCCTGAGCTGATGTTTTTAAGCGGATAACCCTTCAGAAACAAGAGGGACACACTGTTTACTTGTGCATTGTCTTTCATTGTTGTGTGTAATACCACGTTTCTTATGTTTTATTAATGCCATTTCTTTCTCTTTTTTCAAGTGGTGTGTGCGCTGTAGGTGAATGTGCTTTACTTTTTGTCAGAGGGCGGATTACATGTAGCCACGTGGGGCTGAGTTTATATCCGACCTCTGATCTTATCCGGCCAAATGGAAATTTCTGCCGATTTTGAATGAGCGTTTGGCAGTATTGATGTTCTGTCAAAAGGACTGATGGAATGCTAAATTCGATTTTATCGTATCAGTCTTGATAAATCTGTCAGTAAAATGAACAGCTGTGTACCGAATACGTGAAGTTCAGTTCCTGGAATGAGTTTCATCTTGCCACATCAACCCAGCTAAATGTATTAATGTGGGGGAGCTGCTTCTTCGGACTTAATGTGACAACTTAGCTCATATACACAGGTATTCGCATAAGAAGGCGGCTTGACAAGCCCAGGGAGACTAGATGTACGTAGTTGTTCGGTTGTTCCGTTCTGATTCTTGCTCTTTTATACTTGACAAAGTTGTGAACAGACCCTCCTCCACCTCCTTCCCATTTGAAATATTAGCAGATAACACAGCAACTGAATCTGTGATTTGTGTACAAACGTGGCGCTTGGTTTCGGGGCCCGCCAGATGTTCTGTAATTGTAGTAAAACGCAACCCACGAGTGCCGAATAACGTATAGGTGCAGTGATTACAGCTGTGGCTGACTGAATTGGGTTACTGTGCCTTACTGCTGACACTGCATATCCAAGGTGATCGTACAACTGAAATAGAGTATAGTCTCGGGGTTTAGAATTTCTGGAGCCGTACCTCAATTATCCCTAGTCGTAGTGATGACATAGCTCTTGGGCACAGTGACACGTCGCTGGGATCTGTATAGAGGTGTTGACTGGGCAGATGGATGAACACTTTTTCGTCTATTCTTACATTTATCATGATGCTATATTTCCGAGACTTTTTCTTTCAAGATCCTTGCATTTTTCATCAGTTAAAGGGGTTGTAGAAATGATGGTAAAAAAGCAATCCCTTCCGACATTGCATTATTTATTACAGTGAGTCTGTTAAATTGGGTACACTTGACAGCAAAATAGATAGTGCAGGTCTGCAAGTGGATTGGAGCAGTTGTCGTAAATAACATAGTTACCTCTAAGCGAGTGTCGCGGCAGTGACTTGAAAAGTGGACAGAGGAATTGTGTTCGTTCAGTTTTGTGCCTAAGTTACGTTAACATTGACTGGTCATTTAAAACCCTGCATTAGAGCACAGGAAATTGTGTGACTGGTAAACAGATGCAGGTAGTCGTGAGCTGTAAGGGAAAGAAATCAGTCTTTGTGCTTTGTGTTGGTTTCTACTCCTTTTGTGTGTGTGTGTGTGTGTGTGTTTTTTTTTGTTTCCGAATTTCTTTGATCAAACCTCCTTTGTACTTACTGAACGTTTAGGTACTTCACCTGCCTGAAAATTGTTAGAGAACCCAAAAATCAATCAGACCTGCTTGTTACTGATATGTGTCTGCTGGTTAACAACTGTAGGCGATGCAGTTCTTTTTACAGTGCTCGCTTTTAGTTCTTCTACGTTTGAAAATTGATGAAGATCAGGATACAGTCACTCTAGTCATAACATGTTTTCACTGTCAGCGTTTTGGCTGAATTGCCGATCCACCGCTGTGGAAGTCTAGAAAATGTCTAAAGGATTTTAAGTTCTGAATTGGGACACGCCAGAAGGCTTAATTCTAAAATCCAGCAAGAATAATTTAATAGTGCAAGGAAGGGATCGTCGTCTACTCAGTGCATACAGCCGGGTACTAAGTACAGACCGCATTAAAGTCTTTGTACTTGACAGTGTTCCATGCATATTAGTGTAGTCTTTAGGGAGGCTCAGTGCTTTAGTTCCGAGTGTAACTGTTTAACTCCCAGAAGCGGTGTGCCTGTGAAGCCGACAGTAGCTCAGCTGGTCAGGAAAACTTCGCCTTTTGTAGGGTCAGTAGTTAAAATTACCTTACTTACAAGCTGCTGCTACTGTACAATCACATCATTGCCCCAGATTAATTCAGCCACGCCGTTACACACTATTTTTAAGACCATTTTGAGCGTCATCTTGGGATATACTATATTACACTATACTATAGTATCCTCGTCTTCCTATCATTTGGGTTGAACGTTTTTATGCATTTCTTACGTCGTGCATGCTATTTGTCTCTTCTGAAGCGGCAGTGTATGAACACCATCATTATAACTTGATACACCCTGTTGCAGTCTGTATCTTCAGTTCCTTTGTTCTCCACAACATTTTATTGTGAAATACCTCCTGTTAGAGACCAAGTTTCACACCTTGTATAACACGACAGCTAAAACTGCAGCTTATATGTTTTAGTGGCTAGACGATTGTATTTATGGGACAGCAGGATGCGGTTTATTCTTATAGCACGAACTTTTAGTCTCTCCCTGACCTGAAGTATATATCATTGCGATGGAGTGAGGAATTGCATGTTTGAAACTGTTTTTCGATTCTGATGTGCGGCTTTCGTTGTCGGTGTTTCAGTGATACTGAGATTTGTAATCGTAATCCTGTGGGATATGTCGCCTCTGACACGTCTGTCTGGTTTTATAATGATTTGTGTATCTGTATATGTCTGTGTTTGTATGTGCTCCAGTCTCAGTAAGACAGTCCCGCTGCTGGAGTGCGCTACGCGACTCTCTAACAGTGAAATCTAATGGCAACGAAAAGAATGCGGAGCTTTTCTATCTTTCTTTGAATATTCCGTTTCGTTAGATCATTTGATAACTGTGAAGGTTGTTGTTTACTCAACTTACCCACGTATATTAAATATAACTCGGATTTATCATTACGCCTGTCTTAGGCATTTTACGTATTGTGACTTAAACGACTGCACTACAGGGATGATTTTCCTGCAACTGAAAGAAATGATGTTAAGTAGTCAGTTGCTTGTGTGTAAACTGTGATTCTCATTTCCTGTGTCGCTCAACTGGCAAAAAATTCACCATCTTTGAAAATCTACGGCTCGTTACCATGTCCCCTCTATATTGGATCCCTTCTTGATCCAGATGAATCCACTATGTTACGTCACAATCTTTAAGATCCATTTTAATATTGACATTCTATTGACGATTTGGTCTCTTGAAAGTTTCCTTTACTTTAGATTTTCAAAAGATAATCTTGCGTACTTTTGTCACCGTTTACCGCCAGTACTCCATGTATGTTTCGGCCGTCGTATCCGTCTTAATTTGATTTTACTAATATTTGTTGCAAAGCACATGGTGTGTCTCTTTTCAGTAAATAAACTCCTCCGTTGTCCTTCTATTTTCTCCCTTTTGGTCCCAATATTCTGCCCAGCACTCTTTTCTCAAATACTGTCAACCTGTTTCACATTCACTAACACGACAATTGAAATCATAGTTTCCATGACTTACAGTATTTGGAATGTTGAAGGTTTTTGTGGTCAGAGTTTGGTTTCCTGCTTCTGGAGGAGAAATAGAAAACATTGGCAAGTTATTTACGTTAAATCAGCGATGGGCAAAATGGCTTCCGCGGACCACAGTATTGCACTGAAGCGTAACTTTGACGTCCCAGACGAGAGGTACAAAATTTTTTGTTAAGGTAAAGAGACCTTGTGCCTGTAGGATGTGTTAATGCAGGTGTAGTTCTTTAATAATTGTTTTCAGATGCAACTGTTGAATTACCTTTACTTGCTATGTGGGTCTTAAGGCAACATCCAAAGTTACAGTAGCTCCAAGTGAAGTGTAACTTTGCATCACCGAATGTAGTCCTTCGTGAAAAGCTTAAAGTTGCACAGACGGTCGGAAAATACCAAGGCCATTATTAAAACCCCATGGAGTTACTGCCGGTCTGGTCTGGCTGTCTGTGTCTGTCTGTATCTGTCTGTCTGTCTGTCTGTCTGTGTCTGTCTGGTCTGTCTGTGTCTGTCTGGTCTGTCTGTGTCTGTCTGGTCTGTCTGTGTTTGTCTGTCTGGTCTGCCTGTCTGTCTATCTGTGTCTGTCTGGTCTGTCTGTGTCTGTCTGGCCTGTCTGTGTCTGTCTGGTCTGTCTTTGTCTGTCTGGTCTGTCTGTCTTTCTTGTCTGTCTGTGTCTGTCTGGTCTGTCTGTGTTTGTTTGTCTGGTTTGTCTGTCTGGTCTATCTGTCTCTGTCTGTCTAGTCTGTATGTCTGTGTCTGTCTGGTCTGTCTGTGTTTGTCTGTCTGGTTTGTCTGTCTGGTCTGTCTGGTCTATCTGTCTCTGTCTGTCTAGTCTGTATGTCTGTGTCTGTCTGTCTCTGTCTGTCTAGTCTGTCTGTGTCTGTCTGTGTCTGGTTTGTCTGTCTAGTCTGTATGTCTGTGTCTGTCTGGTTTGTCTGTCTAGTCTGTATGTCTGTGTCTGTCTGGTTTGTCTGTCTAGTCTGTATGTCTATGTCTGTCTGGTCTGTCTGTGTCTGTCTGGTTTGTCTGTCTAGTCTGTATGTCTGTGTCTGTCTGGTCTGTCTATGCCTGTCGGTGTGTCTGTCTGTCCTCACTCTCTTCAGGCAGATGTAAATTTAGTGTTTTCAAATGTCCAGTTGCCTCTGCGTCCAAATCCTTACCGCACCATTATTTATTCTTGTTGGCACAATATTGATAATAGTGACTTTATAATGAATGCTGAGAGAACTAAGAGTGTACAGATAGCACAATGCCACATAAGCCAATAGATCTCCCGCTGACGTAGTTCACTCCCTTGATCACATATATAATCTGTGATAACCTCAGATTTCGCAAACCAGTTCTCTTATCACCATAATGCAGGACATCATCATATTGAAGGGAAAAATGAAGCACGGCTGTGTGCACGGCGTTATTGAATATGGGGAAATGGAGGTGTAACTCCCCTTATTCTTAATCTTGGCACTAGTTGGAGATGAGTGGTCAGCTTATCGCCTCAAGCCGCTGTGCCCATTGATTAGGGACTGGTTTTATCGTAAGGTAAAAGCAGAAAATATTTTGATAACGCCAAGAGTTTAGAAATTTGGGTAATGCATGAAGGCTGCGAATAGGTGAAGATTAGGTTAAAGTTGGCAGTGATTTTTATCTTTCCGTTCAGAATCTTTTTTCTTTCCCGTTTCTGTCTAGAAATGCGGCGCTTGAAATGCGTACATACAGTCTTGCTTCTTGATGTGTTTGGGCCTGACGCTCACGTAAGTCGTTGAAAGCTGGATGAGAGTGTTCAAGGAGGATATTTGAACCCAAGACTGATGAAGTAATCGGAAGCTGGAGAAAGCTGGATAATGATGAAGAGCTTCATGATTTGTTCTCCTGCTGACGGTACAGCAGACATTATGGCATTGAATTGCATTCCTCTCCCAGCTAGGCGGCGGTAACGTCGTGTGTCAATCAGTTGATTCTGACTTCTTGAATACGTGGTTACGTGAAAGTGCTGATTTGGTTTGTTTTGTTTTTGCGGTTTCTCAGTCTCAGTCTGTTACATTGTTCTTTTTTTAGGTGTGTGTGTGTGTATGTGTGTGTGTGTGTGTGTGTTTGTGTGTGTGTGTGTGACGCGGCGTATCCGTGAAAATTGACGCCGCTACCACAGTTGAAAGGGAAGTTATACGTTACATTTGCAAGGTACTGAAGGTACGACGCTGTAATCTGCCGTACGAAATGATTGTGTCGAAGTGAGTGTGTCTTTAGTTGTAGCCCTGGTTTTGAATCTTACGGTGATCAAATCTGTGAGATGAGTATTGTATGCAGAATTTTTGTATGCAATCCTAGAGGGGATATTAGGGAGACCCAGGCGTTCAAGTTGGGAAATACGGTGCAATAAATAGGTTATTGGTGAGGGATTAATTAAATTGCCTCAGGATATGGTTTCGTGGGGGATCTTGTGTACACGATTATGAACCTTCGTTTCTCGTAAAAGAGTTCGAAATTTTGCTGTCATCTTACCTTCTGTAAGATTTTGAGAGACGAATATTCTTCATGGAGTTATTCAAAGTGAGGGGTATGAAAACATTCTTTGCCCTTCGGAACCCTAAAGAACAGTACTTCAACAGCATGTGCTGTTAATACTTGAATGTAAACGTCATCAGTCGTAGTGGAGCATTTCGCGTCGCCTTCTTTCAAATGTCTCTCATTTGGAGGGATAGACATCTCACGGCATCCCACTTGCCGCGTTTCATTCCACTGCGAAGGACCAAGAAGCACTTCGAATTCTTCATTACGCCTGTTCGTGCCTTGAAAGTGGACTATTTGAGCATGACAAGGAGCACCTAAACTACGCTTAAGATCACCCAGTACTCTGGTTTTTAAAGGAGAAACTCTATATTTCATTTTAGCTTTTATTCTGGCAATGTATGTGTTGATTTTTGTTTAGCCTTGCTTTCGACAGTCAATGAGATGTATGTGTGTGTATATATAT
>JGI20166J26741_11783807_pt1 | contig 10281 bp, 7 predicted proteins | sample TergutCu122P5_FD_26741 | JGI IMG/M metagenome (IMG submission 26741) | reverse complement strand
GAGACCTTGGGGATAATACCTCTAGCGGCTGGTGTGGTTACTACGCTCCGTACGAGCGCGAAAAATTCAATCCGGAAACTTATTGACTGCCCCTCGTACTGGGGGCACAGAGGGTCTGTTTTAAGGCCTAGGTGCATCGGGCCCGGAGGGGCCCATTACACCATTTATTTTTGTATTCTATTCTATTCTGTTCGTTCACCACACTGCAAAATCAGTATTTATGAGGGATCTTGCTAGTGGAATCATAATACATAACTTCTGTGGGCTTGCTTTTTTATCGCATCTGATGTAATGGCGACTGTGATTTGTTCGTTTCTTATGTAACGTTTCTTTCCTTAGCTCATATTGTGTAATGTCATACGATAAAACGAAAGTATGTGCAAGGAACCGGTCCTGGCATGATTTGGGGCGCTGTCCCGGATTTTGCCTGGTCGTACCGAAGAGAATCACGAAGGAGCGAGGATAATCAGTCTTGAGGTCGAAATTTGAACCTGGGACCTCCTGGATACGAAGCAGGAACCCTAACTCCTCTTTCATGTTGTTTGGTGATGCCGAAATGAATACGGGTTGTCTAAATGGACTAACTGAAGTTACTGTTGCCAGCATGTGTGGGAACAAGGACTGTAATCGAGGAAGGTTAGGCGTAATAATTCCTTTTTCTGCGTCTCTCTCTCTCTCTGTCTGTGACGTCGTTCTACGGTGTTGTAAATGTGTTCCTCTTTGGTTCGTATGTACGTTACGTCATGTGCAGGAGGTGGAAGTAAACGCTGTAGATGTGAATGTAGTGAGAAGAAACATGGCGGAAATGAAGAACCCGCCTCACGTCCCTGAGGGATCATTTGGACGATATCTTGTTGGGCAGGATGTCTTAACGAACAGGAATGTGCTGTGCGTATTTGTCTAGAGACGGCCAGAGAACGGGAGAGTGGTTCGCCGACAGTAATCCCGCATACCTGGAAATAATACAGAGTCGTGTCGAGTGCCTGAGGATGATAATGTACACCAGAATAGCAAACCCGCATGATTGGTTTCAATCCTACGGGGAATTTATGCTGGTATTTTTGGAGAACACGTCAGAAAATTTTTTTTAGAAATGTGTAAAACCGCTGAAATATAGGAAATGAAGTTGGAGAAACGAAAATGCGTACCTGAGAGGTCACTGTGTCAGAGGACATTGGATGTTTTGTTAGGTATATAAAGAGGCAAACAATTCATAGCTTCTTATCATGTCATGTATTACCGGATTTGGTTATGCTCGGGGCCGCGAATGTCTTTGGGCTAGTTATAATGCACTTACTGGTCAAGAATAATAAAGTTTGTGGACGAAAGGAAAGCTAATAATGCAGCATTAAATCAGCACATCAGGAAAACAGGCCTTGTGTTATTCCTGGCACAATACGTATTCTGGAAACATCGTTGGGAACGTATACTGGATCATAATAATAATTCAGCTAATTAAGATAATTAAAGGTAAAGCACTCCCTGTACAGGCCGTGAGGGTTCCAGAAGGTTGTGGCTCCCAGATTCAGGACAGTCGGCACATGAAGGTGGTAAGGTTGTCAGCCCTACGCACCGGCCGTCTTTACCCCCCAGGAAATATTTTTGGTACTCGTTTCCGTTAGAGGCAGAGTCGACCCCATGGCCATTGTGCGGCCGGAAGTATTATGTCAATGGAAACTCGCAAAGACACCATTAAGAATCGAACCTGCGTCCTTCCGGCTTGTAGTGCCGTGCCTCAACCAACTGCGCCACCGCGTCCCCCCACATGCTTGATAGTAGGAAACGGAAATCATAACGTAGTGTGAGTGATTAGTGTTTCGCTAAACTGATGTCAAAGCTCACCATTGCTGAATTATGGTCTGCGACTTATAATTGATGTCAGCTTCAGTTCGTAATGTGCAGCTTCAGAGTCAAACGTAAATGGGTTACATACTTTTTTTAATGTTTGCAGTCGTAACTCTAGAATATGTGGGTTTTCTGGGATATTACGCCGTATCGTCTTGTAAATAGCTAGCGACTTTTCGGAGGGTTGTAGCGTCTTCATATTCAACATGACTTAAAGGACTGCTTGCCAGCTTTCTAGAGCTTTCGAGATGTCGGCAGCTGTTTTACCAGTCGACACGGCGTAACATCCCATAAGACTTGAAAACTCAGCTACATGGCCGTGAGAACGGTACATGTCGCGAACCGTTTATATCGTGACCGTGTGTTGGCGTGGGCCGGTATAGTGTAGTCAGTATAGCTACTCGCTACGGGCTGTACGGTCCGGTGATTGAATCCCGGTGGGGGGCGAGATTTTTCGCAGCCCTCCAGAACGGCCCTGGGGCCCACCCAGCCTCCTGTACAATGGGTACCGGGTCTTTCCCGGGGGGTAAAGCGGCCGGGGCGTGGCGTTGACCACCCACCCCCATCTAGCTTCGAGGTTAAAGAAGAGTAGAGCTATACCTCTACTCGTCCTCTGGGCGTTTGTGGCTTGTTCTAGGGTGAACTTCAGTCTTACCTTTTTACCATGTTTTGGCAGCCCTTGTGTAATGCGTTCTATCAGACGCCAGAAGAGAGGAAAGCAGGAACTGTGGTATATGTACTCGTACACTGTGACTGCGTGAGCCTGTTCGTCTAATAACATTGCCTTTGTTAATGAAATAAATGGGGTTCCTTATTCTTAGTTAATGCAGACCCTTAGTGACATCTTAGTAGTTGTTGCCGGCGTGTCACAGCAGGACATCTTAAGAATGTCGGAAGGCGGTTGCTTTGTCCTGTTCGGCTGTTCTTTCGCACCGCCAGCTGTGTATTCAGAATTGCTACTGCAGCATGTAAAACGTCTTAGCTGCTCTGAGTTTTCCTGTGATTAGCCACGAGTATGGAGATGCGCTCGAGTCTAGGAAGTTCTTATAACGTTATGCACGCTCCAATGCCTTCAGACCTTTGCTGAAAGTAGGACTTCTTCAGGCGACATTTACGTTTGTGGAATTAAAGAGATCACACCAGCATGGTGCTGCCCCCACACCTACCACCGAGGATTACGCGGTAAATGTCACATGTGTCTGTTCAGGCGCTGATGGGAAGCACAAAGATAGATTCTTGAAACTCGTTCTCTACGGTAAATGAACAAGACAGACAGTATATGTTTAACGTAACATGGAAGCGCGTTCCAGTAGCAATTGTTTCCGTGGAAAAGCAATAATTTTTACATTTTCTGAGTGTGTGATTGTAGCCTTAGTTATCCAGCATGCAAAGTGCATGTGCCATATCATGTTGTCATCTGTGACCTATCCGTCTGTACCGTATTTTTACACATCTTGTATACGGCACGATTTTCGGAAAACTATTATTTAACATACGGTGTATGTTCTGATTTTCTGTTACAACGTTTGTCTGAAACAGTTGTCATTTTGTGAAGACGTCAGCGAGATGTATTCAGAAGTGTATATTGGTCTTCGTGTAAAGTAGCCATTATTCTTGTTAGATTTTAATGAAACTTGAATTTTCACGATTTTCTACAAAATAATCAAATATAAAATTTCATGAAAATCCGTCCAGTTGGAGCCGAGTTGTTCCATGTGGACGGACAGAGAGACATGAAGCAGCTTATAAACAGTCGCTTTACGCAACTTGCGAACGCGTCTGAAAATGTTGACATCACCGTGGCGTGCGTTTGTGTCGCTATTTCAAGTCCATAACGGTTTGATCGGTTTAGCGAAATGTTGTGTGGATAGTGTGCCGTCTGTGATATCATATTGCGTTGTAACTCGCATAATCTCGGAAGATTTATGTGGACACAATACAAAGTCTATAAAAATGCATGTTTGTTGTGTTAGTCTGCTGACCTTTCTTAAAAGGAGGACTAGTTATCATGTGGCATTACATATGTTTGTATGCCATTCAACCTCTGAATCAACTGACAGCTGCTCACGACACCTCACGTGAACGTTATGCTATTGGGAGATATCCCAAAACCGTACTTCCGATTTCTTGCCACAACTCAAAAGAACATTGCGGACTAGCAAATTTTTGCGGTGTGTGTGTGTGTGTGTGGGGGGGGGGGGCCATGATGAGCGCCGCTTCATTTACGGCTCCAAATTTGTTTGTTGATGGACTATGGGGCGCCGAAACCATGTGATGATAGGTCTTGAAAACATGTGAAATTTGGTTCGAGAAATATTTTTGTGCAATGTAAAATACCTTGCCGGCCATGCGGAAAATTTCTTTAGTTTTCGGTATGATGGTGACAGCTGCTGAAGCAGCAAAAGTAGGCAGTGAAATTAGACACACAGGTAAACCATATACGTGCCTACATATCTTCTGCGGGTTTAAGTACACAATTACTGACATGGCGACGATCCGAAACCTCGAAGTTACGCTCGATAAATTTTTCGTTGACAAAGTGTGTAGACCGGTTTGAGAAATGAATAAAGCAAGATGAAGAGAACAGTAATAAATGGCTGCGTGTAAATTAAATATATATATATATATATATCATGCAGGAAAATAATCAGCTGTAACAGGATCATTAAATGAAAAATATTAAGGTTAATTTTTATACAAAGTAAAATGTGTGTTGGGAAATGGATTGGAAAAAGGTGCAAGTTTCAGAGGACGTGAGAGAGGAGGTGTTATGAATAGAAGTGCTTTAGCCATTAACTTTAAAAATAATGGATGATCCCTGGCAAAACGCCGGTGTTACCATTTAATACATATATGTCAATGAAACTCGCCTAATAAATGCGATTTGATATGAATAAGTAAAACGTTAAAAGGTAAAATTATCCCTGTGCATAATTAAGAAGCACTTCATGAAAGTGTGTGGGGGTTCGAAGGTACAGCTCCACTCATTCTTGATGTAAGTATTGGAAGGAAGTGACTGATCATCTTAACGCTCTAGCCGCCTTGTTCCCGGAGGAATAGCCCCTGGTACCGATTGAATAGGTAGTTAGGGGCAGAAAAGAAGAATCATTTTCACTGTCAGGAATCGAACTAAGAGTCTTTGTTCTTCCAACCCGTAGCCCAGACACTGTACTGACTGATGTCCCCGTTTCATTTCATTAATACGTTATTCAACAAGGGGAATGCAAATGACAAATCATAGTTTTGCTGGAAATGATAGGAACAAATTGGTCATCCTTAACATGTGTATAGTTACTGGGAGTAACTACTTGACAGAAAGCTTGCTTATATTGTGTAATTTGTGATGTGTGAGAAAATGAGTTATGGAAGACCTCTGTTGCAACACAATATGTGTCCTGTGAATCGCGATATATGGAATGTACTGTCGCATATCTTTCCCTTATTGCACGTTAATGATACGCCAGCAGTGCCACCTGCTACAGGATTTGATGTGAAGATACACCTGTTTGATACGTCGAATTTTTTTTGTCACGTTGGCTAGGTCACGGTATATGCGAGAGGCTGTCAGGAAGCTAAACGGACGTTGTGTTGGGATTAGATGTGCGATTGGATGGTTGCGAGAGTGCAGATATGATAATGCTATTATATTCAGAGCACACCGTAATTGCATTGGAGATTCTAATTTAATTATTTATGATACAAAAGTACACTCTGTTCTTGGTGAGCGCATTGTAATGGTACTGTACTGCTGTCCTTTACAAGTTACACTTAAATATGGATTATGTTACGGTCATTCACGTCGCACGGTACATTTGTTGTGATTATTGAGGTGGTGTGGTAAACGTACGACACAAAACGTTCGTTACTTGCTGCAGTTTTTGTAATTCGGTTTTAAAGTCTGTCGTTTTTTTTTTTGTATGCCGTTGGGTGGATATTCGGAAAGGAAATGATGGGACTTCCAAGTGTATCGCAGGATATACTCATGCGGTTTCGTAACTGTACATGGCAATGCAGGGGATTGTGTCAGAGGTTGGTGCTTCTACTTTTTGGAGAGTCGAAACAAAATCGTCTGGAACTTCCACACGCGCTGCAAATTTTAACGGTCAGCGAAACACACTCAGTTGTCTAAATTTGTGACAGAATTGTTCGCGTAGGTCGTCGGCGTATTATGCGACTGTCTTGTGAGCCCAGTGGGGCAGATGAGTCCCCCACAGATTCCGCAGCTCGGCTGTGGTGGGGGCTGTGTCAGGAGGCCCCAAATGTTTACAATATCAGCGTTCCATGTTGGTTCTTATGGACCTGATTCAGTTCTGCAGTATTCTGAGAGATTTTGGAGCAACATCGCTAATAATTGGTGAGGGAGGAGACGACGACGACGACGTCGACCGGTATCTACGCCACTGTGCTAACTCGACGTGTTGCACGACGATTATGCGAACCACCCTTCAGTAGAGTGCCGTATATTTTTACAGGTTGTGACAAATATATTGTTCTGCAGGATTATATTGATCTCTTGATTTCGGATCTTTCTCGAGTACCTTCATTTGCTGATTTCGGCGTGAGAGACACACGTGCACGTTGGTAAGAAGCTATCGTACCGAGCTGAGGCGTGGAATCACGTAGCGAAACGTTAGCTACGTGTAATACAAAAGGCTGTCGCTCATGCAGTCAAATTGCAAACTATAGCATGTCATTAAAATCCTGTCCCTGAAAAGTGTAGCTTTTGCGGGATGTCCCGGTGGTTGCATGCTTTGTATGTTGTGAAGATACTGTGCTCAGCGGCGCGGTAGAAGGGGCTCTGTGTGATAAGACAAAAACACGTTCATTTTACCGGGATCCAGCATTCTTGCGCGCCGACTGAAAACATTTACTGCCACAGTACTTATTCGTAAGCACTGTGGCAGTAAATGCTCACTCCTTCCCCACTGGCTGTTCTCTGGCACGCTGAAGCTTTTCTTCTGGGAGAAAGTGAAACTTGTTCGATCAAATACTAAGCCTGTCAGCCGCATACATTGCCACATGATTTGTGTACATTTGCCCTTGTGCGCGCCATGAAGGCATATGGGGAAATGTAGTTAAAGGTCCACTCATTCTTAACCTTGGCGCCAGATGCAGGTGAGTGGTTACCACGCCCCGGCCGCTTCCGCGATACTCATGGAATGGGGGGCTTTGTGGGCCCCAGAGCCGACCTGGACAGTTGGAGGGATACAAAATTCTCGTGCACTTGCTGGTAATCGAACCATGGTCCTTCGTTTCAATCCTTAGGCTGTAGTCTTTCTCTTTTCTTTTCTTTCCTAGTCTTACCTTTGTCTGCCGACTCATTATAGGTGCAGAGGGTGATTTTTGCACGTGATCACACACAGGAACACGCACACTTCATAGGACACCTCTGGACGAAGGATCGGCCCGACGCCGGGGCTAGGCTGTACTAACTGTAGGCTGCTTATTTAGGATATACGATAAGGGTAAATTACTGTAATGGGGAGACCCATAAACAGTACATTCTGTGATCTTAGCGACAGTAAACAGCTGCCCTCTTTATTAGAGTCATTGAGCTTGAATGGCTAACTGTAATAATCAAACTTAATACACCAACGGTATTTACGTCATTTAAGTATAACAGTAACAACACACGATTACTCTGTTCAGTCGATAAGTTCTGTGAGTTGTGTCCGGAATCCTCTCTGTGACCTTATTTGTTTGGGTCTGTTTATGTTGCAGGATGTACAAATCTTAAAGGCCTTGGTGCTTGGCGAGGAGGAGCGAGGGCAGAGTCAGTACCAAGTGATGTGTTTCGTGTGCCATTTCCAGAAGGGGGAGTTCATATCGTCTGATGCCATGTCAAAACTACGGCAGGTGAGATGATGTGTTGTTGATACAGCAGTACAAAGGAAATGGGAAAGTGTTGTGCAAGCCTTATGCGTTCGTGTTACCTGCAGAATGGTATCACACACTGCAGTGCCGGTTGAACTGTTTATATGACTCGCTTTGCACACCGTGTAAGAAGAGGCTATGTCCAGGGATGTTATATGTGAGATTTCAGGCTTCCGGCGCGGCGTAGTTCAGACCTCCGCTCTTCTGGGACGTTACGCGGCCTAGTTTGGTAGTTACGACGTTTCGGGGTAGAACTACCAGTCCCACCTTCAAGGTTCGACAGACTGCTTTACACTTGAAGATGGAACAAACAGGTTGTCCCGAAACTTCAGTAAACTATCGACCTACGCCACGTAACATCCCAGGAGAGCGAAGTCCTCCGGGATGGTTACAGCCAATATGTGTGGCTGTCCTGCCTGTTCATATGTATATTGTAATCCTAGAGCAGTAATACGGAGGTTGAGGGTAGCTTTGCTTATCGGGACCAACTGAGTAAAAAAGGTAAAGTTCGCCGTATAACATGCCATGAAGGCAAGGGTGGGAGAAGTAGAGATATAGCTCTACCTTTTCTTTAACCTCGGCGGTAGATGGGGATGTGTGGTTAACGCCACGTCTCGGCCGCTTTACCCGGGAATGACGCTGTACTCATTGTACAGGAGGCTGGGAGGGCACGAGGGTCGTTATGGACGGTCGGAGGGGAACAAATCTCGCCCCATCGGTATTCGATCCCCTGACCGTCCAGCCCGTAGCGAGTCGTTATACCGACTGAGCTATCCCGGCGCAAGCTCAACTGAGTAGGTCTTATTGTTTTAACCCGAACTGATCTTGTCCCCGAAACTCAGTGTTTTATTCATTATCTGTTTTTATTATTTTCATTTATCGTAAAACACTAGCCGATGTCAAAGTCCTTGAAGCAAATAATCCAGGCCCTAGGGCAGTGTTCGCGGCTCGTTTGTGATGTTCGTCCTTTTTCGTCGCACAGTAGAATTAGATGCAAAACTAAAAATCTGAGATCGCACAGAGGTGCACAAATCCCGGGCACCAAGCCGCCCGGGCGACTGAATTTTGTACGGTGACGGTTAACGTTTGTGGCTGTTCAGTATGGAACTTGCTTCATGTCACCATTCTGAAGTGGCTGCTAGGTTTTTGGAAAACATTCGGGTCCATGAGTTCACCTGTTCTTGAATAATGTTATTGACGAAGAATTGCTTCTTCTGTAGTACTTTGTATCACCCCCAGAAAATTGGAATATTCACCTTTATCGCTGTGGGAATCTCAAATCTTGCATGCCACTTATTGCACGAAAACAAGATCATCATAAAGGAGGAAGAGTATGACTTTTTCAACAAATAATAAATTTTAAACAATTAAGTATAGTAATCCTCAGCACGCCTTCCTTCGGAGGGGAAGTAAAGCCGTCGGTCCCATGTCGTAGATTTGCGGCATGTAAAAGAACTATAGATGGCGTGGAAGTCGTCATTTCGGCAAAATTACCGGACAGCATTCTCGCCCACAGTTCCCACTTCCGCCGCTGGCGGACGTGGAGGCACCTGGTGGTGAAAAGTGGGAACATCTAAAAAGCGGGGGAAAGCAATGGCAAGCTACCCCTAAGAACGTGCCCAGGATGCAGTGTGCCAGAGCCATACCAGTCGCCTGACTGAACTCTGGTCTCTGCCCAGACCGGCCCAAGGGCTGAATACCAATAACAATAATAAGTATAGTGCTTTACAAACCTATGCAATTGTGCGCTCCCTCCCTTCCCCTCCCCCGCCTCCAGCATAGCAAAGAGTTCGTTGTGACACCTGCGTCTTTATTAAGTTCGTGTTTGAGTGCGGCTGTGTAAGAAACACGTTTAACGGTTTACATTTGTAAAGTTTTAATTTAAAAATGTGATCTTACGTAATCCTGCTTCCTTTTTAAAACCTCGCGGCACGTGTGACAGTAGCTGGACGCACGTCACGCCAGTTGACATCACGTTCCAAATAAGTTGCGCTCTTCGTTTTTGCACCTTTAAACTTCCCGATATAAATTTTATACGCGTTTCTTATCTCCATAGATGCGACATGCAGTAAGTTTTCTCCGTTTCATCATCCTATGCATATTGGGCGAAAAGCAGTTTATTTGGTCTGATTTAGCATTTTCCAAAATCGCAGTCGTGTCCCCCCATGGAACCATGAACCTTTAAACGGAGTCTGCGAAAATGAGCCCTAGCGTAGCTGCTGAGTTTAATGTAATCCTAGAAGGCGTCACTGAGTAAAGAAATGCAGTTTAAATAAAAACAATTAGTAAGTAGGCTATAATTAACGTTCGTTATCAGACACTAATAATAGTCTTTTTGAAAACTGCTGAATCTCCTTGTAAACTATTTTTATGGCTTTGGGTCCTTAACCCGTAATATACAAGCCTAGCTTGTCAACGTTGTTTACCAAGCTGGGGTCCTCGGAGGACCCCATGGTTTTTTGGTAATTTCTCAACTGTTTGATGCGGTAGATTACTCAAATTACGTTTTTTGGGTTTCTGAAACTATAATTCAGTGATTCAAGCATTGTTAGCGTCAAATAT
>JGI20166J26741_11783696_pt1 | contig 10282 bp, 10 predicted proteins | sample TergutCu122P5_FD_26741 | JGI IMG/M metagenome (IMG submission 26741) | reverse complement strand
ATTTTTCAAACATCACTAATTCTATAGGTATTTTTTTCACAGCATCCCTAACAGATAATATGAACTGAAATATAATGATTATGATAATTAATATGATCTTTGGTAGATCTCCTAGGCCAAAAAACACCATAAGTACAGGCAAGAATGCGATTTTAGGAACAGGATACAATAGATATACGATTGGAGAAATAAAATCATCCAATCTGTTAATTGATGCGGATAACACGCCAATGCTTGTACCTAATACTAATGCAATGCCAAGAGAAATTATGATGCGGTATGTACTATATATTATATTCATGAATAATTTATCTGTGAAAATTTTAAAAAAGTTGACGATAGTATTCGTTGGTGATGGAATGATAGGGGAGTTAACACTGATATACAATATATACCAAAAGAATAGTACTATTATATATGCATAGCAACTTTTAACAAATTTCTTCATTCAAACACTTCCTTATCTCCAGACAATATTCATAAAAGCCTAATTCTTCCCTTGCATGATTAGCAGCAAAAAAAGGATTGTCAAAAATACGCTTGATACCTGCCTTTTTCATCACAATCACTTTTTTGCCTAAGAATACAGCTTCCTCTATGTCATGGGTTACGATGATGGTGGACAAACTATATTTAACATGGATCTGCAAAAGCAGATTCTGGATGCTCTCTTTTGTAAATGAATCTAACGCAGAAGTCGGCTCATCCATCAAAAGAAGATCAGGCTTTGGAGCTATTGCACATGCTATAGCAGCCCTTTGACGCTGACCTCCGCTTAAATCATTGGGATATTTATTTCGCTGATCGTATAGACCAAGAATATGCAATAGATCTGTGGCTATGAGTTCTCTATTCTCTATTCCTTTTGATTTTAAGATGAATTTTATATTGCCTGATACTGTTTTCCATGGCATAAGACCATAGCTTTGCAAAACGATGCTGGTACTTGATCGAACATGATGAAGTGCTTCCCCATCAAAAGTCACCGTGCCGCTAATTGGTGCCTTTAGTGCTGCTATCACATAAAGAAGAGTAGTTTTACCGCATCCGGATTTACCCAGTATTGTATAAGGAGTATTTTCCATAAAATCCAATGTGACTCTATCGAGAGCTTTTTCAATTCCATATGTAACAGTTATATCTTTTAGGCATATCATATAATATCACCATAGAGTTATTATTGAACAAAGCGTGTATCGATTAGCTGTTCATAAGTCAAATCGATTTTTTGTCCCAAAGTATTTGATGTCCAGTCTATTACCTTTTGCACAAAGGCATCATCAGGAACTTGTGCATGCTTATAGATAGGGAGTGCAATCAAATCCTTAGTATCCGGATTGATATTTAGTTTTTCAATCAAAGTATCTCTTGTAAAAGATTCATTTCCATTTATAAAATCTACAGCTTTGTTATAGGCTTTGTGAAATAATAAAATGGAATCGGACTTTTCGTTTAGAGCTTTACCTGTGAATGCCATCATAGCAAGTGAATAGCTGTCTTTATTTTCGTAAACCACTTTCTTCAAGCCTTGTAACTCTGCTTGTGATGCCATTGGTTCAGGTAAAACTGCCATATCGATCTGACCACTCTTAAGCATTTCAATCCTTGCAGGGATATCATTTATATAAATTTTATCCAATGTATACTTTGGAGCAAGGTATTCATCTGCCAAATAATTTACAACACTTACTTCCATGAGACCAACGATTGCTTTAGCCGATGCTTCGTCAAAACCATTTCTGACTATGACCGGAAAACTTGAGTCAGTTGTGGTAGTTGCTTTTATATCAAATCCGTTTGAAACGTTGTTTATCAAAGATATCAGGTCTGAAATTGTTCCATCTATTTCTCCGCTTTGCAACGCACTTTGCCTGTCCACTGCATTGGTATAAACTTGTACATCTACCTTTAAATTCAGCTCATCAAAATAGCCATTTTTTAATGCTACAAAAATAGGTGCTGCATCTACAGCAGGCATTAGACCGATGGTGAGAGGTGCAGTCCCTTTATTAGCTATTGGTGAACCTTGTAAGCAGCTGGCGACAGATATAAAAATGGTTAATAGTGCTATAATCCACACGATTTTTTTATTTTTCAAATGAAACGCTCCCTTTAAATGATCAATCTATATTATATTAGCTCGTATTTTTGAAGTTTGCAATATAATATATTATGCTTACAATAATAAAACAATAATTCTAGTATCATTTATTTTGTCCTCCATGGTCATTGTCTTTTAGATCGTTTGTTTTTCGAGCACGCTTGATCAAACTAATAGCAATAAAAATCAGAACAAGAACAATTACAACTGCAAATAATGCAATGCCACCAAAGATTATTATCCAAGCTAGTGGAGTACCGGCATCAAATAAAGTGTTTTTTATCTTTTTCATATTTTATTCCCTCCTCGTATAATATTATATATAAATTTACTATAATTTTAATAGAGAATTCACTGAATAAATAAAAAATGATGCATAATATAGAAAACCAGAAAACTATACTATGCATCTAATTTATTACATTACAACGATCTTTGTAGGATTAGTTTGGGCTGGAATGCTCTTTGTTGATATTGTGTAAAATACCAAGAGAACTTTATTCTTTAAGCTTCCAGTATATTTTTTACCCTTAGCCGTAACGACATTGGCTTTATCTGTATTTAATAATTTAAGCACATTATTTTCATCTACTAGATTTTTATCAAATTTTCCTAAGAATACAGTAGTATCTGCAGGTGCATTTGTAATAGCCAATGCATTGATCTTTGAAGCATTTGATTTGTTATTCTTATAAAAACAAGTTACATTTGAATTTTTCGTGATCTTTACATTGTTATCTAAATAAGTTGAACCATTGATCATAAATGTTTTGCTATCTCCACTAGTAGACTGTACAGTTATTGTCACTACTCTGCTAGATGCGTTAATTTGATATTGAACAACCTTTCCTGAAAAACTCTGATATGAATTATTATTTGTAGCTGGAGGAGTGCTTATATCGTCCATAACGACTATTTTATATGGAGTTGTTTGACCAGGATATGTCTCTAGCACTATTACAGAAAATACTAATAAAGTTTTGTTTGTAATATCTCCAGTATATATGTTTCCATCTTTTGTGATGATTTCTGTATTTGCATTAGGAGAGATTCTAAGATCTTTTTCTGCATTTAAAAGGTTATTGTCAAACTTGCTAAGGAAAACACCTGGATTATCTGTAATGGTGATTGCAGTAAAATATGTGGAAGTTTTTTTCTCATTTTTATCATAAAAACAAGTAACTGTGGAATCTGTTTGAATCTTTGCCAACTTATCGACATATGTGGATGTAGTGATATTAAATTCCATTTTAGTGCCAGCAACTGATTGAACAATTATTATTCTTTGTGACCCTTGAGTTTCGCCAATAATAGTACCTGAGAATTTTGTATAAGAGATTTTATCAGCAGCATAAGCAGAATTGATAGTTAAAGCTGTAAACATTAAGAACATCATAGTGATAAAGCTAATTTTTTTTGTAAATTTTTTCATTTTTTCTCCCCCTAATTTTTAAATAATTATATTCTCCCTTTTATCTATCTATATTATTATGGAATGTTTCAATATGAATTTACTTTACATTACAACTATTTTTGTAGGATTTGTTTGAGCCGGAATGCTTTTTGTTGATATTGTGTAAAATACCAAGAGGACTTTATTCTGTAAGCTTCCAGTGTATTTTTTACCATTAGCGGATATTACAGTTGCTTTGCTAGTGCTTAATATTTTAAGTACATTATTTTCATCTACTAAATTTTTATCAAATTTTCCTAAGAATACAGTAGTATCTGCAGGTGCATTTGTAATAGCCAATGCATTGACCTTTGAAGCATTTGATTTATCATTCTTATAAAAACAAGTTACATTTGAATCTTTTGTGACCTTTACATTGCTGTCTAAGTAAGTTGAGCCGTTAATTACAAATGTTTTTTTATCTCCGCTAATAGATTGTACAGTTATTTCTACTACTCTATTTAATGCGTTTACTTGATATTGAACAACTTTTCCTGAAAAACTTTGATATGAATTATTGTTTACAGGTGCAGGAACGGGTGCAGGTAAAGGTACAATAGGAAGAGGTGTAGTAACAGGTGGAACTGTAGGAGTTATTGGTATATAATCCATAACAACTATCCTTGTTGGAGTTGTTTGAGCTGGATAACTCTGTGCTACTATCAAAGAAAACACTAATAAAGTTTTGTTTGTAATATCTCCAGTATATTTATCCCCATTTCTCAAAGTGATTTCTGTATTTTTATCTGGAGTAATTTTAAGATCCTTTTCTGCGTTTAAAAGATTATCGTCAAATTTGCTGAGGAAAACACCAGGAGTATCTGTAATAGCGATTGCAGCCCTCCAATATGGTAAAGGCGTGTTATCATTTGCATCATAAAAACATGTAACTGTAGAGCCTATTTCAATCTTTGCCAATTTATCCACATATGTGGATGGATTGATAGCGAATTCATTTTTAGGACCATCTTTTGATTGGACATATATGAGTTTTGAAGGACCTTCTTTTATATCTATAATGGTACCTGTAAATTTTGTATAAGAGATTTTTTCAGCTGCAGAAGCAAAACACATATTTAAAGCAGTAAACAATAATAACACCATAGTAACAAGACTGACTTTTTTTGTAAGATTTTTCATTTTTTCTCCCTCTTTCTTAAATATATTTATTTAATTTTTAAATTTTTTTGGTTGTATTAGTATATATTCTCCCTTTTTATATATCTATAATTAAAGAGTTATAAAATTTAAATACTGTTGCAAAATATAATTAAAAAATAAAGAATATTTTAAAATTTAAATGCATACTTGAATTAAAATTCATATAATAAAGTATAAGAAAAAAGTTGAAGATGAGTTTTTCCCAAAGAGGGGAGATGGAAAACTTCGCTTAAAAGAAGCTAAAGGTGCGATTTCCGATTTTAAGAAAATCTGCAATGATAAATCCATGCTAATCGATATCAAACTTTGCTTTAATGAATAAATATGTGCGTTTATTAGCACATATTATTCAGTAAAGAAGTGAGTGTTTCAAAAAAGATCATATTTAGTTGGCACATTTCTTTTTTATAATACCGATAAAATCTAATGAAATCAATGCATTAAAATGAGATCATAAAACTTAGAGTGCCAACTAAATATGAAATACACCAAAAAGGTTAAATTTCACCATTTTCCCATTCAGTTATAAAAGTTAAAATCTCATCCAAGCTAGGGCTCTTTGCTTTCCTAACATAGAAACCCGATGTACAAACTCCAAGGAGCAGTGATAATGAGTAATCCAATCCTAAAGCCTGACCAAAGCAAAAACCTGCATTGAAATTATCACCTGCACCTGTTGTGAGCACTGGCTTTGGGCAATAAGGACCTTTAGTATAATAATATTCGCCATCAGCATAAACCATGGCTTCTTTAGTGGGATGAACTACAAGGCAATCGATTTTTAGTTTTTCACCGTTTTGTATCACAATTTGTTTAAGCATTTCTTCTCTTGGTAAAGAATCGTCCAAATTTATATCGAAGACTTCTGCAATCTCGAAGGCTTCCTTTTCATTTAATCCTAAAATAACCTTATATTTCTCCTGGAACTTAGAGATCAAATTCATAGATCGAAGGATGTCTTCTTTAGATCTCTTCTCAGGGTCTGCTAAATCAAAAAAAGCAATTGGTTTTTCTTTGCGGTCAGGAAGCAATGGAAATACATCATCTATTACGCCTTCCCAGATATCAGACATATTACCCAGCATCGTCCAGTTTTCCATACCAAATAAATCCACATCTTTGATCAAATCGACAAAGCCAGAAAGACCATTTGACCTTTCTTTTATTCTGTTCCAATTAACTTCGTTTAAAGAAAAGTGTTTGCCAAGCATCAATTTACCGTCGTCAAATTCAATGGCATCAGTATGACCAGGTTCACAGAGAGAAACAGCATGAGCTCGATTTGATATAGGCAGAAAAACAGGATGAATAGCTGGATCGCCAATAGATCCAATATATGTAACATCCACTCCATATTCAATGAAGGCGTTTGCAAGTATAGGTCCATTTCCCCCTAATTTTGTTTGCATTGTCACAAACTCAATATTCGTACCAAGTCCAGCAGCTTTACCGATTCTTTCAGAAAATTCTTTTATGGTATTCACTCGCTTAAAGTTATGAAAATCTTGCCTTTTCGCAACAACGTGGATGATTTCGTCTACAAAGCCATCGAAACCTAAGACCATCTTTAATTTCTTATCTTTATTTGCAATTAAAGCATTTTTTAACTCATTTAATTTTTCTTGCATTATAATTTCACCTCGTGAGTAAATTTTGATAATTATAACATAGAATATATGACTCAATCAACATATTATAATATGTTAAAGCGTATCATAATGTGATAAAGTTAGATATGATAAATAATAGACATGTATATTTTAGTGAGAAGGCGGTTAATATGTTAGGAACAATAGTTAATTTTTTTGCAGTAATAGTGGGGAGTTTTATTGGACTATTTCTTAAAGGAAGATTAAAAGAAAGGTATATCGATATTATCACAACAGGAATTGGCCTTGCTACGCTATTTATTGGAATAAGCAGCTGCCTTAAGAATCTATTAGATAAAGAAGCAAATCCTATTCTTTTTATTTTAAGCCTTGTGATAGGAGGTTTTATAGGGGAATTATTGGATTTATCTTCCAAATTTAAGAGATTTGGGGACTTTGTTCAGAGCAAGTTTTCAAAAAAAGAAACGGGATTTTCTCAAAGCTTTATAGCATCAAGCTTGTTGTTTTGCGTTGGAACTATGTCCATTTTAGGCTCCATTCAAAGCGGAATTAAGCATGATCACTCCATACTCTTTGCAAAGTCTATTTTAGATGGAGTGTCTAGCATAATATTTTCTGCAAGTTTAGGGATTGGTGTCATACTCTCTGCCTTTGTAGTGCTCTTTTATCAAGGACTTCTCACTGTATTTTCAGGTTTTATAAGCCCGTTTATAACTAATGATATGCTGAGAGAAATTTCTATTGTGGGGGGAATATTGGTTTTCGCTATAGGACTTAATATTTTAAAGATAACTAAAATAAAAATCGAAAACTTTCTTCCTGCAATTTTTATACCTGTGATTTACTATTTACCTTTTGTGCAGAATATAATAAATATTTTTCATAGATAAAAATAATACTTTTGTTGATTTTGCACATAATTATATGTATAATTAAGTATATAATATTAAAAGGAGTGTTTTTATGGGAGCAGTAAATGTAACTGTACGTATTGACGAAGAATCAAAAAAACAGTTTGATACTTTTTGTGAAAATGTAGGGATTAATATTACCACTGCTTTTAACATGTTTATTAAAGCAACTTTACGAGAACGTAAATTGCCATTTATCGTTACAGATATTGAAAAACAAGACTTAAAGAAAGTAATAGAAAGTAGAGAAAAACTTAAAGAAGTATTTAAAGCTGCACAAGAACAATCTATTATAAACGGCACGGATAATATAACTATGGATGAGATAGATGAGATAATTGCAGAAGTTAGAAAAGAGAATATAAAGTAATACAAGAAATTGGAATATTAGTTGAACCACTTATTAGCGATATACCACTACCTGACGAAAGTGATCGCATTTTTTATGATACAGCTAAAGAAAATAGAGCAATTCTAGTAACAGGAAACATAAAACACTATCCAGCAGAAGATTTCATTATGACACCAACTCAATTTTTAGCTTTTATTGAAAGTCGAATTTTCTAAGAGCAATGTAAACTTTTTGATATCATATATATTTTTGAGTGTATCAAATTTTTAGTAATATATTTATAGACATAGGCATATTATAAATAAATACCACCAATAAATTGTTGTATCAATAGAAAAAAGCTAAAGCTTAGATTATACATTGCTTTAGCTTTTTTTATTGCTTAGACTAAATTTGTTATCTTATTCTCCTCGTAATTAGTATATGTTCCATTATGTGAAAATGGACCATTAATAAAATTTAGAATTAATAAAAAAAATAGGCTCTTATCGTGTTTTAGACTGCTATTAAGGTGTAATTGGCATAAAACCAAGTAATTTAGCTATTTACTCGTGACTGCTGACCTTCATAAAAGTGGCTTAAACAGCAGCTTATCAAACAGCAGTCAGAAACGGAATATGAGCCTATTATCTTATGAAAATGGGGAGCTTAAGGAATTATATAAGGGATTGGAATTTATAAGCGTAGATGCGTATTTTCAAGGTCTTTTGCCATGGGAAGATAAGCTGAGTGTTATTGGAAAAGAAAATGGAAAGGTTAAAAGGATCATAATCGAAAACAATGAGTGCACAGTTCAGGATTTAAGCAGTTTCATCCCTGAAATATCCATAGGAGTTTCTTATATGTGGGATGCATTTAATGAAAATATTGGTGTACCATATCATGAATTGACTTTAAAAGACGGAAGATTAATATTGCTTGAAGCAAATGGGATGAATTATGTAGTTTCTTCAGGTCATTCAGATACAGTAAAGAGCCAAGGAATTTTGGGAGATAGGATATATGGTGATAAAATTGGCACCATAATTGTAACTGGATATAGCCCAGACAAGTATCATCAAAATCAGGCTGTTTATCTTTTTAAAGGGCAAATGAGGAATGCAATTGGAGATATTTATGCAGATGGAAGCGATAGTTCATTTAAATTGCTATTGCCAAATGAAAAGATAATCGAAGCAGCAATTTGGGGAACTGTGGAGAATATGACATTGGTATTTTTGAAAGTTTCCACTGGGAATGAATTGGTATGCTTTGACAATGCTAATGGAGAAATGTATTTTAAACTCACCGACAAAGATCTTCCTAAATTATTGAATTTAAATTCTGATTTAAGACATTTTGAAAGCGGACAAGTTAATTTTGCTCTGGAAAAAGGCAGTTTCTTTCTATCTTTTAAAAATTATCAGAATTCATATTTTGGGAAATATTATTTTAGCTCAAAAACTGCTGATGAGGTTTTAATTGGAGATAATCAATCGGTTGTAGATTATACTTTAGTAGGGAAAATAGTTAATATTGCTTCAATCTTTATCATAGCTATTGTTGTTATTGCTTGTATGATTTTGATATTCCATTCTACTAAGAACAGGCTCTAAGATACAGTAGACCAAAAGATGAGAATCCTAGAGATAACGGGCTTTAATAATTAATAATGAAACATAAAAGTATTAAAATGGACTTAGTCTAAATCTTTGGATTAAGTCCATTATTAAAAAACTTGACAATGAGCGGAGTTAAGCTTTCTTTATTTTTCCAAAACACCGCTGCTGGATTCAAATTTTATAAAACGAGTTCCTTGAAAAGTTAAGGCTCCCCATTTATTAATAAAGTTTCTTGGTTTAACCAGGACTTTTTTTACAGTATAAGCATATACTGTAATATAAGTAATTATTAAGGATTTTAAAATGCCAACAGATTTAAGTTTTTTAGGTGATAAAGTTTCGGTATCCATTGGGGATGATCTGATCCCTAAATGCACTATAAAAAAATACACAGATAACGTTCGTGTGGAGAGAATACCAATTGGATTTAGTGATGAAGAGATGAAAGAATTCACTCGTGAGAAAACGATAAGGGAATTGAAGAAAAGAGAGGAAGATTTTACTAATGGTGTGGATCTTTTTAAGGATTTTAGGTATATCGATATCGAGCAAATACAAAAAACAGCCAATGGTTGGAATTATTTTGATAAACCTGAAACCTATGAATTGTTGAACTTGATTTCTTCAATTGAATCCCTTGGGATAATAACACCATTAATCGTGAAAACCAGAGATAATGAGACTTTTACTATAATAAATGGGAATTCCAGATATTTAGCATTAACTAATATTTGTAAATATAAGAATGAGGAGCGGTTTAGAAAAATTCCTTGTTTTGTTGTAGATGAAGATATCGATGAATACTTTGAGAGAAGCCTAATGATTGATGCCAATATTAATTATAGAAAAATATCTAAAGAGGTCTATATTAAGGCAATTTTAGAAAAACACACCATGCTCAAGGAAACCAAGTCCTATAGAGGAGAATTTAACATCGCTGAGAAAATTTCCAATGATCTATCCATAAGCGATGCCACGGTTTTTAATTATCTCACCCTTAAAAAGCTCTGTCCCGATGCTATGGCATTGGTTTATGAAAAAAAGTTAAAATTGCAGCCTGCCAGGATGCTTGCTAAATTAAGCCATGAAAATC
>JGI20166J26741_11783585_pt1 | contig 10283 bp, 9 predicted proteins | sample TergutCu122P5_FD_26741 | JGI IMG/M metagenome (IMG submission 26741) | reverse complement strand
GACAAACACCAGTGGCTGCTGTTACAGTTTATAGTGCTCCTGAAGATGGACGCAAAGGGCGTCCGAAACATGTAGAGCATACTTGTAGTTTTTAATAAAACAATACTGCCAGAGTTGCATCTTGTTGGTTTATTATATATTATATATTATTGTACAAGATTCTTCATGTGATACAGTTACAGATATTAAGAAAAAATGTATATTAGTTGTCTTAAAAACAACTACCTAACAAATTATCAACTTTATTTATAAAATGTATCTGTTCCAGAATGTAATATTATAGACCATACTCTATATAGTTGTAACCACCTCTTCCTTTCTTCAAACCTCTCGTATCATTCAGCAAAAATGTAAAATTCTGCCACATAACATTCCCATTAGAACTGAACCCCATTCAGGTCACAAAAAATGTTAGCAAATTTCCAACTGCAGAGAAGACTTGTGCATTTGCCAGTAAAATCTGCTAGGCACTGTATGGATTTATAAAAGTCATGTGAAGAGAACCATTCATACATGCTTAAAGTAACATTCTCAGATTGAAAATTACACAGTTACTTTTCCATTTGAATGGTACACACAACAGTGAAGTAAAGCACAAGTCTGATGACAAGACCAACAAACCATACAAGTTTTGCTTTACGTGAGTAACCAACGAGATGCAGTTTTAAGCAGTCTTTTTTATTGTACTGCAAAATCACTCTACATGTTTTGGGTGTCCTTTGCACCCATCATCAGGAGTACATAAAACTGTAGTCACAACCACTGGTACAATTCATGTATATCACCAATATACATTACTTGTACCAGTGGTTGTACTGCAGAATCACTCTACATGTTTTGGGTGTCCTTTGCACCCATCATCAGGAGTACATAAAACTGTAGTCACAACCACTGGTACAAGTCATGTATATCACCAATATACATGACTTGTACCAGTGGTTGTGACTGCAGTTTTATGTACTCCTGATGATGGGTGCAAAGGACACCCAAAACATGTAGAGTGATTTTTCAGTACAATAATAAGACTGCTTAAAACTGCATCTCGCTTGTTACTCACGTAAAGTAGATTTACGATGCACGGAACCACAAGAAAATAATTCATACAAGTTTTGGTCTAAATGTTGGTCTGCATAGCCCATTGTGACAACATAAAAAAGGAAAGTGAAGAACCATCAATTATGATTCAGCGTTGAAAACTTTAATGTCACACTGTACTACATGTTTTGGCCTTACAAGGCCAATATCAGGTACTTGTATTTAAAAAAAAAAATTGAGAAAATTATGTACCTCACAATAATATTCATGTGTAAAGCTGAGATCTCATTCTGTCACAAAAATATCCAAAGAATGAATGTTTGTAATTAAATTCTTGTGAAAGTGTGGAATAACCTGTTGCTAAAATATGTAAACATTGTTCTAAAATTGGTACACATTTTATAAAACCATGTATTTTGAGTTTTTATCCTCCACTTTGTACACGTGAATAACTTTCAACTTCCATGGCAGTGGGAATAACATCTTGAATTATTTCAGTTAGCACAAGATGTTTTATAAAAATGATTCCTTTAATTTTGTTTAAAATATTGAATGTTGCTGTGTAGGTCTGAAATTGTGGTTTCAGAGGATAATAAACACTAACAAGATGAATCCGCACCATGCACAAACCAGGGTAGTAAAACAGAAAGAGTACAGTTAGCGAAGCATAATATCTACTATTTCTACGTGGGAACTTGTATCAGTCTTTCCGTAAAAATGGGTAAAACTTTGGCAGATAAGAGACGTCCTACCCTACAACAGTACTTAATCCTTAACTGTCACATTCTCAAACACATATCAACCAACATAATCATATAGTTTAAACCAACAAAAGGCACCTTTGTTACACAAATATTTTAACTTTTATGATGCTTAACAAATATGCATTTTGTTGGTTTATATTATATGATTACATAACAATGTACAGTTTAAAAAACACACAAAATATCAACCAACTTGTTAATTACAGTTTTCTCTTTAAAATGTTTCTTAGGAACTCATACTATGTTTATACATGTGTCCCTCAACACGGTGGCTGCGGTGGGATGTCCTGGCACATGGAGGCTGCATGACAAGCTGCCATTCTGTATACTACAATGACCAAACCTTATTAATGATTGCGATGTTTCACTATTTCACATATTTCCTACCATGTCCTTGTGATGAATCACCTGGCTGGTCCTTAGGTGACTCCCCAATATCCATGTTGAACATTACAACTTTTGGCGTCATTGTGGACATCTGGTTGCTGAAGCAGTATGTATAGACACCACCCATATGAGCAGCAAATGTATACTTTCCACTTGTTTCCCGTTCACCTTGATATATTACTTTACCATCGGGGCCTACTATTTTCACGTCGATATCTAAAAACCCACCTTCAGCAATCTCAAACATCAGTCCTGCAACAGACATAAACTATACATTGTGGAAATTTTACCGTCATTCCCCACTGACAGGTGTGTGTTTTTAATTTCATCAAGAATCTCTAAGATCCTTTCATCCTGAAGTTAATTCAATCTATTTCTCTTGCTAACGCATGTTAATACCCATTTTTGTGCCGGACTCGACTTTGTCGAAAAAACATTCTTCAGCGTGCGCATCAACAGTTATAAAGTATCCATAACTCAATTCAACATGCAAAATTACAAGTAACACGGCGTAAATGTTTAAAGTTAACATATTTAACACATGCGTCAATTTGCCTCACATTCCACGTCCACTGTCACAGATACAGTGCATCTCTTATCCGTGATACACGAAACCACGTATCATGTCCCGCGGTATTTACACTGCGGACAGTCTACAAATCTCGGATATGTGCATGTAGTTTGTACAACGTTACCACAGATGGCACGAGACTTCGCCTGCGTCAAATGACTAATGAATTAGAGTCGTTTGGGTAGGAAGCTGAGAGTTCCTTGTTAACGCAATTCACAAAATGTACTTCAAAACACGGACTGCCTGGTTATAAAAAAGCTCTGGGTGTTCACAAGTCAAACAACAACTACCATGACCAATATTCGAGCCGGGGTTATTGCGGCCACAACGCAATGTCCTAACCCTTGCCGATCACGGCTGTTTAGACACGCAAGAGGCGATCCGTATATGTAGAACTTTCTCGCTGGTTTTTATATTAGTTTAATGAATTCTCATTTATTTTTATGGTTTGTAAGAACGTTAGCTTTCAAATCTAACGATGTTTCCGTAGGAAATTGTTAAATTAAAATATTTTTGGCGTTCCATTGTGACGTAGTTGGCGGAAGAACACAATGAAGCATATCTTGGAGGCGAACTATTTTCAGTATTGGCGGGCGCGGCCATCTTAGTTGTCTGTGAAATAGTGGTGGTCTTGTACATTGCTTGTGAAATCGTAATTCATCCGTCATGTCGGAAAGAGAGGATAATGTTTACAAAGCGAAATTGGCGGAGCAGGCCGAACGATATGATGGTAAGGTTTATATTTTGCATAATAATTATTAGATGCTGAAATATTTGTGTTACAAAATAGCCGACTTAAGGTTGGATGATTTGACGCTGCCACTGACCGTATGACAGGATCAGTATTCGAATATATATTTGTATCTATTACGTTAGGAGCTAATATAGGGATAATTGAACCCTACGTATGCCAATAATATGGCACCGCATTTTGTGACGGGCATTATTAGTTCCTGCGTACATGTTGTGAGAAATTGAAGGTAGTGTAATGGTTCGGGCCAGGCCCAAAGGATCGATGCGTCATCAACATATCGAAAAGCCAATGTTGTATTCCGTCATTTTACGTAGTAACAATGTGGGACGAAATAATTATGCAGCGAAGAAGCGGAAATTGGCGTGGTTCTTTTGCGTATAAGATTCTCGAGTCGAGAGAGTATTGCCGTGATACGTGAAGGGTCTTTACCTCTTCTAATTACAGGGCATATTTAGAACCGTTCTGTTTGTTGTATAGTGTTTTTATGCCAGTTAATATACTTGTCAATTAGCAAGTGGGAGTGGCAGTACATAGAAACGTCATGTACCCAGTATTGCAAGTGGACTTGCTATGACCGTATTAAGTTCGTAGTTTATGGATATGTATTTAGTGATTCAGAACAGTGATACCGGGAATCTGTAATGTGATTGTTAACTGTAGGGATTTTGTAAGAATAAATTGTGAACACTGGGACATATTAGAACCTGTGTGATAAGTAATATGGATTCTTCGATGTTATCTGTTACATGTACGGTGGGAGGGGTGTAAATGTGACATCACATCCTGTCTGAGTGGCACACAACCAACGCTAGGCGCCAGCAAGACTCGGGGCAAACAATTTGTTACCATGGCAACTGGAGGGGGTGGGGATCTCCCTGTGCTGACTAAGTATTGATCTGCCTAGCCTGCTGTGCATTGCCCTACCCAACCCTTGTCTGCCTGCCAGTCTACCTATGGGCCAAAGCGAAAACTGCTCCCCTGCACCCCTCATCCTCATTTCTCCACTGTGGTACTGAGTTGTGATTCTCGCACCCCTCTGTTGTGAACAGCTTATAGCATGCACGTGGCTCAAGGGCTTTAAAAATGGGAATGCCTCATTACAAAGATCAATATTCATAACTGCCCGAGGTTAAAGTAAAGGAGTCGCTACATAAATGGTCAAATAGGGTGGATGAGTGTTTGGATTTGTTGCACAGTAGTCTACAGGAGTTGAATTTAATCAGTATTTTATTGATATTTTCAGTAACAGATCAGAAAAATGTACCAAAATTTCGAAGTCCTGTTCATCCTTGTCAAAAATATATAATTTGTTCTGCCATTGATTTTGGCTAGTTATAGTGGAAAGACCACCACCTGCCACTTCGGATAATTCAGAAAAGTATAATGAACTCCTGTTAATGACAGAGCACTGTGTGTTGTAAGACGTGGAGAGTCTGGAGAGGTAGCTTAATTTGGAAATACACAAGGGAAAACCTCATATGCAAAGTATATCATATAGAACATGAAAGGAGTTAACTTACAAAATGTTCTTGATGTATTTCAACTTCTTATGTGGAAAGACATCCCCTGGAACAGTATGATGTGAAGGTGCTCAGTTATCCTGTCCTGATTGTAGTGGTCTAGGTAGGTGGTGTCAACTGACACATTGTAATGGTCAGGACTCTTTCTTTATATTCTGAAGATCCCAAGTTTAGATCTTGGACATGAAACCAGGTGATTGAGATCCCCTCCCCCGGTCCACTGTTCTTTCCAGGTAAATTGTGGAATATAACATCATGACTTTGGACTGGGATAGCTCGGTCGGTATAGCGACTCGCTATGGGCCGGACTGTCCAGGGATTGAATCCCGGTGGGAGTGATTTTCCACACCTGTCCAGACTGACCCTGGGGCTGACCCAGACTCATACACAATGGGTACCGGGTCTCTTCTGGGGGTAAAGCAGCCGGGGCATGACATTGACCACCCATCCCCATCTAGCGCCAAGGTTAAAGAAAGAGTAGAGCTATTCCTCTACACTCCCTCTGAGCCTTCATGGCCTGTTCTGGGGTGAACTTTACCTTTTAACATCCCCCTTCCTTTTCCTTACAGCTTCTTATTCGCACATTTTAACACTTGATATATAGTCTGAGCTACTGATGGCAGTAGCTAATATTGAGCATACAAAGCAGGAGGTTTATTGTGTCTTTGAGCTTTTGGACGCATGATCTTGGTTTGTGTGCACACCAGCTGACGTGATCACTCTTGTGTTACCACTGAGCTCAGCTGTGGACAGTTGGTTGTATTTTAATTATTTACAAAATGAAGGTGGGCATAGTGTGCGTTAGGAATGTATTCTTTTTCACTGTGTGATAGTGATACTTCTGCATTATATGCATCAAAAAAAGTTCTTGAAAGATTGTATAAGTGGCCGACATCAACAACGGTGCATGAACATTGCACAGAACAGTGGGAAGATTTTGATGACAGGTTTGGTGCTGGAATCAAAGAAGTAAGAATGTCATGCTTAATGTATGAGAAATTGGATGTTCACTGCAGATGACGACTTTTTCTTCTGGTGTGCAGTGGCATTTTGTAGGTATAATATTTTATGGATTGTGACAAGTGATACATTGAAACTACAGTGGTTGTTTATATATGAGGGCCATTGGTATAAGTAATTGATGTAGAAAGCTGTAAGCATGCATTTGTTTCAGGTTGATTGCAGGACATGTGATAACAGACTCTTTGAAAGTGTGTGATTTTGTGCCAGAAAGCAGTAAAAAGTTTTTGAATGTTTCATTTATAATGGAATATATTTAAGAGAGATGAATGAGTTCAGTTAATGCTTTATTTCACTTTTTCCTTCAGTGAATGCAAGGATTTCATCAGTGACGTTGAGGGAAGAACATTGAGATGTATAGTAAAATGTTCAAAGAGAGATTCTTTAACATTGCTGGACCAGTAGAATGGTTATGGAAAGTGTGCAATTGTGGACATTGTTCTTTCATCTAGTTTGGGTGTTACCTTACCCTGACCTCGGTGTGATTGGTGCAAAGAGTGCAGGGATATGTTGCGTATGATATGCGGGATAGTAATGTGTGAAAGTGACTCAGTGTGGGGCTTTGTCTGGTGTCTTTGAGAGCAGTTAAATCGATATTTGGGCCAAGTGTACAATTTGTATGTTTTGGCTTGTTGGCTTGTTTAGGAGCCATTCCCCAAAGGATTAGTTCCCAAAAATAAATGTGTTCTCCATTGGACTCCATGAAATGTGAAGTGTCCTGGTTTTGTATCAGAATGCTTAAGTTTATACAATTTTGTTAAAGTTGGTCATGCTACAGGGGATGGTCAGTTGGTCTTGGTGTTAGCCTTACCTAATCTGTACAACCAGATTTTATTGTGTATGGAATCCTGTTGTCATACTGGTGGCACCCTCCCTGGCCAGAATGTGGATCTATCCATTTTCATTAGTCACTGCCTTTGTTGGGTGTATATATTTACATACACATTTTTGTGGTAATCTGTTTGTATATACATGTTTGGTGTTGGTATGCATATGAGTTTTCATTGCTTGTGACTACATACTGTAACCATAGTATACAGGACCTCTGTCATTCCCAGCCTTGTGCATTGGGTTATGCCTCATCTTCTGCTGTAATGGTGGGTTAGTCACTTGAATGGTCATATGCTTCACTGCAGCCAAGTTTAAGCTTTTTATGTTTCGGGTTTTGCCTCATTCAGTGTTACAGATTTTGTCCATCGCATCATTCTGTAAGACTTTTTGTTGCTTCCTACATAATTTTGTGTTAAAATCATACCTGCACCTAACTTTTTGAAAGGCACATTCAGTTTGTGGGTTGTGTGCAACTTGGAAATTTACCAATCTTCCAAATAACCTTTTTTGCAGGTGCTGCAGCTTTTGGCTTCTTGTGTCTAAGAATCATGCCATTTTCTTTCTATATTTTTTGAAAATTGTTTAATATTTTCTTGTACAGAAATGGTTGAGGCAATGAAGAAAGTAGCGTCATTGGATGTGGAGCTGACAGTTGAAGAGCGTAACCTTCTGTCAGTGGCCTACAAGAATGTGATTGGAGCTCGTCGAGCCAGCTGGAGAATAATCAGTTCTATTGAACAGAAAGAAGAAAATAAAGGCGCTGAGGAGAAACTGGAAATGATCCGAACGTACAGATCACAGGTAATGAATTAGAACAGTGGATCCCAAAGTGTGCTCCCGTGACCATTTCCCAGGGGATCTTTGGATGCATTTCTGTAATGGCTACTTTGAAGTTTATTGACTTTTTAGATTAAGGGAATAATGATTTGTGAAAAATAAACGAGGAACTTCTTTAATTGGTGATGTGTTTTTTTTTTTTAGTATTACCAGTAGAATATCTAATTAAGAAATTCTTTACCCATGAAGCAAGGTACTGTCATTTTAATTAAGGTCAAATCATGCAATGCATCATTGCATTCGCTACTAGTATGTACTAGTACCCATTTTTAATTTTTTATACTTATCATATGGACACACTCATCATTTTGTGAGCAAGTATGTGGGGATCTGTAGTTATATTTTGTAGCCAAAAAGGGGTTGGTGAGGAAAAAATTGGGGAAATACCGCATTACGATAGTTGTCTGTTTTGTTTGGCACCTATAACATAATTTGACTGCTTTGGTACTTGCCCTTTATGTTTTTCCCTTGCCCCCAAAAAAGTGATGTGAGAACAAGTACAGTTTGAAGGTGCCGTCTTCTGTGATGAGATGCCATATAGTATGGTAGATTAATGCTGTCATCTTAAAGGAACTTATGTATGTCATCAGGGTTGATGAATGTGGCATGTGTAAAAACAAGTGTGACAGCAGGTAAGGGGTATATGTGGGCTTAAGACAAACCAACTATAAGATGGGCATGACATCTTGCGTGGGAATGGAGAGGGCCAGAGTGTACTTGGGACACTGATGTGGTGGGAGATATAAAAATAAATAAAATTTTTACTTTCACTCATCTTGCTGCCTTCTACTCTTAGTTACTCGTCTCCCATTGCATACTCCACGGCTCTGTTGAGGGCTACAACGTGGCATTCACTTGCCTACATTATGTCCCTAACAGCAGAAGTTATGTTCTTCCTTATCCTGTGTCACTGATTGCTAACCCTCTCCTGCAGCCCCAGGCTTGCCATTAAAGTGTCGATACACATTTCCCAAACTGCATGGTGTCACATCTTAGAACACTGTAATCTCCATAGTCACTGTCGTTGCAGCCATATGTTTGTCACATAAGTACAGTTTGTGCTCACTGCCACAGTGGTATTTCCATGTCACAACATTCGTAGTAAGATTGGGAATTCTTTGTCGCTAGCTCACCATAAATTTCTCACCTCTCTGTATCATCATCATCAGCTGCTTCTTTCAGGTGTGTGTACACATGGATTGGCATACACACAAACGTTTACTCACGTCATGAACATATTTTCCTCTTCCTCTGTTTCATTTGTTGGGGAGGGGTGGTGCAAATTGTCTTCAGTATTTCTTTCCCAGATTCTTTGGCATAATTTATCATATCCAATTTTTAACGTATGAAACCCTCAGACTTCGAATCCAGCGTATCGGGATTGCAGGATTGCTCTTGCATTATCTTTTGTGCTGAACAGATGTGCTAGAGATACTGAAAGTTTCATTTTCCCCCTCCTACAACCCATATATTAGATAAATAATGAAGAAGAGGATGTTCTGTCTGTTGCATTTGTTGTTTAATGTTTGGCAAAGAGATTTGTTCATGTTTTTTCATATTATCTCTCAGAGTAGGTAAACTCCTAGCAAGGCCATTTTATGGAGATACATGTTTTCTGTCATCCTTTTAAGCCTTTGACTTCTTTAATGAAGGGGACATATAAGCAGCAGTTTTCGCAGAAATTATCTGGTAGGGGTATGAAAAATTGGATTGTGGAATAGCAAAACCAAAACCTTACTAGAAGTGTTTGTCACATAAGAGATTTCCCATTGTCATAACATTTAATTTTAGTAAACATTTTCTTTAAGAGTTTGTGTTCTTCGTAGAGACTGACCAGACTTGAAAATTATCCGTCTCGCTTTCCAGCTTTGTAACAGTTTACTTTAATTATGAAGTTTCTTTGTTTACTGTCTTTGCAGGTGGAGAAGGAGTTACGTGATATCTGCTCTGACATCTTGGGTGTTCTGGATAAACATCTCATTCCCTGCGCCTCAACTGGTGAATCAAAAGTGTTCTACTACAAAATGTAAGATTTGTTTCAGCTGTCAAGTTTTGCGAATATGTTGCAGTTTGGCATTTCCACTAAAATTTTGTGTGAAGTTCTAGGTTACCTGAAATCATTTGATTCTGTTTGAGGTATCATCGCTGCTTTAACAGTTGTTGACTTACACACTGTGTTTTTATACATAATATGTAGGTATGTTTGTGATTTACCAAATTAAAGTGGTTCCTTTCATTATCACTATTAGACTGAAAGCTAAAGAAATTTTCTTCTCAATGACCATGTTGTTTTACAAAAGCATTGCCTTGCAAAAGTAGCGTAGGTTTCCAGGATTTACAGCAGACCCCCTCTTTTGTATATCATATTTGCATTTGTTTAATTTGATGTTTTTCTGACCGTACATCATTAGACTTGTTTCAAATTACCAACTTAATGCACAATTCCTTTATTCTATAACAATATATACAGGGTGTCACAGGACGAACGGACCAAACTTCGGGAGAGTGTTCCTTATGTTAAACTATACCGATATAACCCAAAACACCTATATCCAAAGTTGAAC
>JGI20166J26741_11783474_pt1 | contig 10284 bp, 6 predicted proteins | sample TergutCu122P5_FD_26741 | JGI IMG/M metagenome (IMG submission 26741) | reverse complement strand
TGGGACGGCGATGAGGACGAGGACGATTTCGAGGATGAAGATGAGGATGACGAACAGCCAGAAATAGCTCCGTTTAAGGAAATAATCCCGGACGATGAGCTAAAAGCGGCCTTTACCTCCATCGTGAACAGTTTCGTTGAGGACTACAAGGCGGACGGCATAGAAATTCCTACGTTTTTGGACTCGTTGCTCGTAGCGGAAACTGAACGCCTAAAAATCAGGCAGTTTTACACTAAAGACCTTGGCCCGCTACTGGCGATTATGAAAAAACCGGAGGTAATGTACGCTTGGGAGGCGGGATTCAGTAAGAGCGAAACCCGTAAATGGCTGAACCGCCAGCTTACACGCTATCACAAGGACGGTTATGGCTATTTTGCCGTCGTGCTGAAGGACACCGGCAAACTGATTGGGCAGGCCGGGCTAATAAAGTCAGAAGTGAACGGCGAAAATGTTGTGGAAATAGGCTACATCTTTGATAACACCGCATGGGGTCATGGTTACGCCGTTGAAGCCGCCCGCGCCTGCGTAGACTTGGCTTTTCATGAACTCGGATTGAATAAACTGCACGCCACGATTCGCCTGGAGAACACGGCGTCCGTAAAAGTCGCGGAGAAGCTCGGTATGCGAAAAACTGGCCAATATGTGAAGACTTATCAGGGTAAAGAAATGCCACATGATATTTATATACTTGAAAATATGAAGGAGGAACACGCAATGCAAGAGGTGCTCGATTTTCTGAAAAAGGCCAACACTTACTACATCGCTACCGTTGAGGGCGACCAGCCCCGTGTCCGCCCGTTCGGCACAATCAACCTATTTGAAGGAAAACTCTACATCCAGACAGGCAAGAAGAAAGACGTGGCAAAGCAGATTACAGCCAATCCGAAGGTTGAAATCTGTGCTTTTGACAACGGAACATGGCTCCGTGTAGCTTGTACTCTTGTCGAGGACAATCGCACAGAGACTCAGGAAAGTATGCTGGAGGCTTACCCGTCCATCCGTGGGATGTACGCCGTAAACGACGGTAATAACGTCGTGTATTACCTGAAAGACGTGATGGCAACGTTTTACAGCTTCGGCGGCGAGCCGAAGGTGGTCACGTTTTAGTTGTGCGGCAACAATAAGAACGGAGGACTTGACATGAGATTTTGTCATGATGGGATGAAGCGTTCGAGTAAGATATTCGCGCTAATCATCTGTTGCTCGCTGCTGTCCGCCTGCGCACATGGCAACGGGAATGAAAACCCGCAAACCGTCGTAACCCCTGTCACAACGGCGGCGGCTGTCACGGAAACGTCATCACCAACAGATTCGCCCGCGCCAACGACTACGGCCACAGCGCCGGCAAACGAGCAGGCCGTCACGCCTACTCTGCCGCAAGAAGCCGCATCGCCGGAGGGTTTCGCGCCGGAGGGTTGGAAGCTGCTGGATTCCGTTGCGCTTGACTACAACGGTGACGGGAATACTGACATCGTCGGGGTTTTGGATCATGTTGGCGGTGACGGAGACCCCGAAGGGGTTCATTACCCGCGTGTTTTGTTTTCAGCGGCGAATACGGGCAACGGTGCTTATAAGCTGGATTTTACGGACACGAACCTCGTCCTCTCCGATTACATGGGCGGCGTATATGGCGACCCCTATGAACCGATGACGTCAGAGGGCAACACATTTACGCTAAACGTCTTTGGCGGAAGCAACTGGAAGTGGAGCGAGGCATCGACGTTTGAGTATATGGACGGAGGTTGGTATCTGGTAAAGTCGGATTCCGCTAACTTTTTCAGCGGTATACCGATTAGCCGCGTCACTGATGATTACAAGGCGGGCATAAGTCACCGTAATTACAATGACGATAGCGCGGGCAGTATTGAGTATCTCTCGAATTACCCGCCGAACGAGAATGATTACGATTTGTCTTTTACCGTAGACATCGGTGCGCCAATCCCGATTAAAACGGTTTCGCGGCAAAACGGCAGCGTGGACTCGACCGATGACATAACCGTGGTGGATGGTATCACCAAGCAATACTATTGGGACGGCGCGGACGGCATCTCGCGGTATCTCGGCGCGCTTAGGGGCAACAGCGCAAACTGGCAAGGCAGTATAGATTTGACCGGGCGAATTGGCAGCGATTTAGGTATCCATATGCACTTGGACGTTGCCGGTGGAAACGTTACTGGCAGCTATTCATACGATAAACACGGCATCAATATCCCGCTGGAAGGGACGTTTTCACGCGGCAACCTTGACCTTTGCGAAGGCTCGCCCGGCGCGATAACCGGGTACATGACGGGTTTGACCATGAACGACGGCACGATTGAAGGCGCGTGGAGGGACGCGAATTACGACGGTAAATGCCTGCCGCTTATACTTGTTAAAGATGAGGCGGATCTTCCCGCGTATGCGCCGCCAACTGGGGAAGTGCAAAAATTCTTCGGCGATTGGCATGGCGTTGGCGATATACCGGATGTTCTCAGCTCCAGCCTTTCGATTACACCACTGTTTGACGGGCTGGCGTTTATAGATGCCTCCGCGTTTTGGGCTGCCAACCTAAGCCCGCACAATGGCGGATTTTACGCCCTCGCCGTGATGGATAACAGTGGGCTGAATTTCCAGCCCGCCAACGATAAAACTTACCCAGATAATGAAACGGTTGTGTTCCGATTGACCGTGGGCGCGGGCGGCGGATTGGATTTGTATTCCAATGAGTACGACTATTCTTGCGGCGCGGGAGTCGCTTTTGACAGCGCGTTTGTGCATACAAAGTAGCCAAAGAAAGGGGACTATTCTGATGACGCTCTACGAAACAGTTTTTACCCGGCGCGCGGTTCGGAAATATGACGCAGAGCCGCTGAACGCAAAGACGCTTGCCGATATTCAGACGTTCCTGAACCAAACCGACCAAATGCAGGGGCAGAAAGGCGCTTTTGAAATTGTACCCGCCAGCGCGGTCAAAGGCGCGCAAGCCCCTCATTACATCCTGGTGTACTGCGAGCCGAACGACGCCGCGCGCGCGAATGTCGGCTACGTCCTTGAAAACTGCGATTTGTACATACAGAGCCTTGGCCTGGGCAGCATCTTCCTCGGCATGGCGAAGCTAGTTCAGAAGCGCGCGGATTATTGCATAACGCTGGCGTTTGGCAAAAGCGCCGCCCCGTTCCGCAAAACTGAACAGGACTTCAACCGCCTGCCACTTGCGGAGATTAGCGACGCGGATAACGCAATCACCCGCGCCGCGCGGCTCGCGCCCTCTGCGATGAACTCGCAACCGTGGAAAATCGAATTTGGCGGCAATCTCGTAAAAGTCAATTATTTCGGACGCGGGCTGACGAAGCTCATGCTTAAAAGCATGAACAAGGTAGACGTAGGCATTATCAGCCGCCATATCGCGGTTGCTCTGCAAAATGATGGGAAGACCGTGTCGTCTGTCGTTCCAAAGGCGGACGGCAAGGGCTTCCGCGTTGAAATCAGCTATCAATAACGGGGGCGGTTGGCGTGTCTTCATTGTTTCATTCGCAAGCAAAATTTATCTTCATCGGCAACATCTTGTTTATCATCTGCTGCGGGTTCTACCTTGCTTGGTGGCTGCTGGCCTTCAAGCCCGTCAGCGCGGTAACCGGCATGAAAACGGATTGGTTATTGATTCCGGCAAGCGTTTCCGGACTAATCGGGGTGATTCTCGCGATGATGGGTATCATTACGAAAATCCCGGATAAACAACTACTTCCCGGCAGCACAATCCTGATCGGCGGCATTGCGGCGTTCTTTGCCCTGCTTGTCATCACAGTGTTGTTGTTCAAGCGCCCGGCAACATCGGAACTCATGTTGATCGTCGGCTGGGGGATGCTCGCGCTGGCGGAGATTAACGCGCTGTACGGGATGGGGATGTTTTCGCGGGGGCTGTCTGTCGGCTTCATAATCACAATTTGCGTTGCGGTTGTTGCTTCATTAGTCTGCTACGTTCTTTACTACAGATTGGACAGCCGCGCAAGTTATATTGATGGTATGATTCCGCTAATACTGGCCGCGTTGAGCATGGCGGGCATTTCCTGTTTTATGGCGATACCTCACAAATGAACGTAGGGAGACAATGAACATTCTTGCTATCAGCGGCGCGGCCAATAAGAGCCGTAATACCGCCACAATGCTCAAGAGTGCCTTTGACGGCGCGATGAGCGTTCCCGGCGCTGCTGGGGAAATCATAAACCTGTACGACCTTAACTATAAAGGCTGTATTGGCTGCCATTCATGCAAACTGCTGGACGAAAGCAAATTTGCTCGCTGTGCGGTTCGGGATGATTTGATGCCGGTTTTGCAGAAAGCTATTGACGCCGATGTGCTGTTAATCGGCTCGCCGATTTATTTTAGCGACATCACCGGGGAAACCCGCTCATTTCTGGAGCGGTATCTGTTCCCCGGAATGACCTACAACAAAGACCGTGAGCCGACTTACCCGAAACGAACTAAAATCGGCTGGGTGTTCACAATGAACGCGCCCGGCGATGTTTACAAGGATTACTTCGCCGGACTGACAGCCATGACGACCCGCATAATCGGTGACTCCGAGTACGTCATGGTCTATCAGACACAGCAGTTTGAGGACTATTCCAGGTACGCCGCAACCATGTTTGACGTGGATATGGTGAAGAAACGCCATATCTAGCAGTTCCCAAAAGACTGCGAAGCAGCCTATGAAATGGGGAAGCGGTTAGCTGAAAAAGTGTCAGGCAAATAGAGAAAAGGGCGGCGTTGCCGCCGCCCAAAGTCCCTAAAAACTGATGTATGTGGACAAAATAGTTTGACACTATTTTGTCCGTTTTGAACGAAAATGTTTGACACAAAAATGCCGTTTACAAGGAGCTGTACTAGAATGGAAAGTCACGTAAATTTAATGTTCAAGATTGAGTTTGTTCACCATCTCCTCAAATAGTTTCCGACGCTTGTTATATGTCGACCAGTCTATAGATGCGGCACGGCATATTGCGAGTGCTGAATACGGCCTGCCTTCAATAGGCTTGCTGTAGTACGCCGCGATTAAGCGGCGTTTTAGCCAGTCCAGCTTGCTTTCCACTATGCCCATGGTAAGTTCAGAAAGATAGCGATCCTCTTTCAAAATATCCCGCGTTAACCCTGCAACCTGCGCGATATAGTTGCGTGAAATCTGATACTGTAGCGGCGGATCGGCCAGAATTTTTTCAATCGCGTTTCTCACCAGACTTTCACGTTTAGAGCGGCATTCCAACATCTTTGCCGCGCGTTCTTGCCGCCAAACGCCTCTGTGTTCGACTATTTGATCGAGGAGCGCCTGCAATTCAGAATTGTGGCTCATTTTTCGCCGCAACTCATCTTCTGTTGAACCCACTAAGCCCGCAATGTAAATGCATGACAGTTGTTTGTCGGGGTAGCCGTCAGCTTCAAAAGTGGCAATAATTTCGAGGAGCTTGCCAAGTAACAATTTACCGCGCTCCGATTGGTTTTCTTTAATCTTTGCTACACGCTTATGCCGCCAAATAGGTCTATGTTCAACTATATTATCGAGGAACGCCCTCAGTTCTGAATTGGGACTCATCTTATTTCGCAGTTCGTCGCGAGTTGAATCCAATAATCTTGCAATGAAGCCGTATGTCAACGGTTCATCAGGATAACCCTCGGCCTCAAACGTGGCAATCATTTCGCGTAGCTTGGTAAGCAGCAATTCTTCTCGTTCAAGGCGAAAACGGCGCTCATTATCAAAAACCACTCTGCTTCGTATCCATTCATAATCGTGGTTTTGGAGATACCCATAGGCCCTGGGAACCTTTTCATCTAATAGTGCGATAGTTACTTCGTCGTACTCTTGGCACATTTCCAGAACTTTCGTCTTGTAATACGCCTCCGGCTCCATCCCCATATAATCAGGAACAGGATTCATCAACCCGCGTTTCCCCTTTTGAAGTTGCAGGACGGCATATGAACATTTCAATATTTTCATTGCTTGCTCACTGGTGATTTTGGGGTCTTGGCAACAGCGCCGCAGTTCACTATCCCACAAATGCCCGTAATCAAGAATAACGCGCTGTTCTCTTGAATGCGTGGACTTGGCGTATTTGTATTTCAATCCACAGGATGTACATTCAAAGTACGCGGCCTTACCGCTGCCATAGTCCACCAGTTTGATCATATTCGCGCCGTCTATATGATAATGAGAGCAGATAAGGTTCTCGCAAACGAACGGCGGATGCCCAAACGGTGTATCAGCGGGGTTACAGTCTACGAAATTTTCAACGCTATCAGCAAGCCAGCACATTATGAGGATATGAAACAACGGAGTAAAGCGACTTGCCTGATCTATACCTATTTTATGATACCAGCCGTTAAAACGCGGTACATTGATTGTATCAAAAAAAGCATCTAAGAAATCTTTTCCCCAATACCCAAAAAACGATTCATCCATTGTGGAATAGTAGCTCTTTCCCCAAAACGAAGCCATGCCTTTGTCCCGCAGCAGCCTCCAGTATTTTTCGTACCCGTTAGCAGACCAGTCAACGCTCAAGCCATGTTCGATGAGCCATTCGCACTCCCTCCCGATTTTCAGCAATTCATCTTTATAGAGAGCCAAATCATCGGGCGCGCCGGCGTCGTAATCCATATTTATTGCGCTAGATGCAGGGCAAAACCTCATTACATTGCCGTCTAACGATACGGTTGAATCAACAAGCCTTACTTCGTGCTTCACGCAATAGAGCATTTCGGCCAGTTGATGTTGTCTATGCCAATACGTTTCTCCGTATTTATCAATATCTTCCGCGGCACACATAGGACAATACTTCAAATATTCTACCCTTGAACTTCTGATTTTTGACGAACCCGCGCGGTGTATGTCAAATACGGTTTCCTGGCCGTCCATCAATTCGTCCAGCTCAGCGCGAAAGCTTGGAAGTGTAACGGCCCAATAGGGATACAGCGTATGCCGGACGGCAATATCGCGCCGGCTGATACCGGACGCCGGCGGCAGCCAGGTGTCGACACATTCAAGTCTTATGGGCAGATAGACCGAAAGCGCGGGTGATAGTACGCGACCGAACAGTGTTTTGGATATGGATTCATATTTAGCGCTTCCGCTGCGGGCGGAGTACCTGCACAGAATGCTATAAAGACATTCATCAGGATATGGCGTCGGGAAAAACCCTACCATTCTCCCTGGCTAATCAAAGCATTATCCTTCAAAGCGTTGTACCCGGCTGCATTACGCAAATCGTTGGGCTGCACTTCCGGCTCTTGTTCGGCTTCGGTATGTGATATGTACAACGTATACGCTGCCCTGACAACTTCGGAGACCTTGCGATATTCTTGATGTTCCGCCAAAATCTTTCCCGTGAGACGCTTTGCGTCTGGCGGTTCAACGCCTAGTTCCAACAGTTTCAACATTGCCTGCTCCGAAAGAGGAGTATCACGCCGTTTTTCCGGGATTTCCGTTCGTTCCGCAAGAATTGCCGAATACGCGGCGTAATAATCATCAATGCTCACAGGGGCGATGTCGCCGTACATATCGATCTTTTTACGGTCGCCAGAACGTAGCGCGTCGAGCATGGGTTTTGCGAGCCCAAGTCCTTCCGCTGCGACAACGCGGAAGTCGGACGGCTTGAACGTATCGGTGCCAAGAGCAATCGCCCTGATTTGGGCCATTGCGTACAGCTTGACCGCTATGTCCGCTATACCCTGGCTTTCCTCGTAGAGCGCGTTTTTGAACTCGTCATTTAGAGGAATAACTTCTTTTGTCCATTGGTTGTCCCACATAGCTGAGACAAAAATCTCCCAGGAAGCGTCGTTCTTCATTCTGTCCCATATCAGACTGCTTCCGCGTCGTGCCTGCCGAAACTCGCTTTGCAGCACCGCCATCGCTTTATTCGTACCGATCAGAACAACGGGAACACCGATTGTATTTACAAGTGTAACGAAAAAATTCAGCATCTTCTCCTGGCCGCCGCCCTTGGCCAAATTCAAATGCTGGATTTCATCAATAACGAGTACGCCGATGCAATGTGCCCGCGCTATCTGTGACATACGAACCATAAGCAGATCGATTGTGTTGATACGTTTCCCGTGCATCTCGAAGTAGTTCGTCCCCGCAGCGCGGTCCACCGCGTCAAAGAATTCCATGCACAGCCCTTTAACCGCGCCGTCGTGTGGGCAGTCGAGTTTCAGCCAAACAATCTGTTTCAACACAAGCGGAAACTCACGGTATCGCGTATGCTCGATGACCTGCGGATACAAAGCGAGTATATTCGATACGGCGGACGTTTTCCCCACGCCGGATACCCCGATTATGGTGAACCCCGCGGCGGTCGGGCGGAACGCGCTCAAATCGTTGAACGCGCCGCCCGACGTTATTATCCGGTGGCCCTGCGCCAGCGCCGCCGCGTACTCTTTTGACAGCGGATTTCTATGCAGATAGCCCTGGCGTATGCAGCGCGAGAATCGTTGTTCAATGTCTATATGCTGTTCTAAAGGTTGAAAGTAGCGGAACAAGCGATGTACGCAATGCAGACGGTGCTGTGCGTCAAGCTGTCGTTCGCCGTCATGGTGTCCGCCGTTTTGTGAGAGCATATCAACGACCTCATCGGTACTCCATATCGGTGGCAGCGCCTCAATAAGCGGATTGTCGCGATAATCAGGAACGATCTGCTCGCGATAAATAACTTCATCCATTTTTCAGGCGTTCCTCCATTTTTCGCTTAATCATCCGCAGGGTAGGAGACATTTCATCGTCCGCAACCGGTGTTGCGGGCGTATTGTCTGTTTCTGCGGCATCATCCGCCGATGTTGCGGCAACCTGCATTGCGGCACGTTCATGGCGGCGATTTCCCTTGATATTGGAAACTCTTTCTTTTTTACTCTTTTGTGGAAGGGCCTTGCTCTGGGCCTTGGCGACAATCGCGTCTATATCGGCGTTCAGATTGACTTTTGCTTCGGTCTCCGAAGATTTCAACTGTTTGGCAACGATTTTTTCTTTGCGTTGTTCATAAACGATTTCCTCTAAACATTTGCCGGCGTTTTTACCGTTCCAATCCAAAAGTGAGCAACGGTCATACGTTTTATCCTCGTCGTTCCAAACATAGATAACCGCCATATCACGCGGATCGTAGGAAACAGAAACTTGCCACGTTTTCTTCGCGCGCGCCTTCGCGAACCAGGATTCGCGGATCGCGCGGTCACTGCTGTAAAACAGACCTTTGAAGCGTATGCCCTTCTCCGTCACGGTCGCCTTATCCGCAGGCATAACGGCAAGCCGCACGTATTCCTCAGAAAATGAACGCAACTCACCGTAATGGCTACGGCCCCAGTCCCACAAGTTTACCGGGATTGCCACCACGTTGTCGCGCATCATTGTTTCGGTGCGCTCGAAATAATCCATGTAATGGTGATTGTTATAGTACAGTACACATTTGATGATGATTTGCGTAAACTGACGAATGTCCAGCTTCGCGTCCAACCGGTAGTCGTGACCGCCACGCTTGCTCATGTCCGGCTTGACGCTGCCTGGCAGCAACGTTACACTGTTGGTGTTGATTGTACGAAAATGCTGCTCGACGATACCCTTTAGATCGGCGCGGTACGGAGGCGCGTTTTCTACCCTTATACCGAGCATATTCACGAGGTTGTCAGCGTTTTTGCTTATGAGTTCGCCTCTGTCGCCGCGCAACACGGACGGTACATGGTGGCACGGCCATTTGCTCTCCGTAATTTCTATGCCGTATTCCATGCAATAGGCGACTTTATCCGCCGCCATGTTCGCGATGGCCCCAGCCATACCGAGCCAACTCGGCCCCTCAAGCCCGATGCTCATACCTGTGACCATCCGGCTGAACGCGTCGATCACGAAGTACAGCACCGGGCGGCCGATAATGTTATCACTGTCGAACTGTGACACAAGATAAATATCGCCGACGGTCGCGTCAATCTGAAACTGCGCCCCCGGCCCCATGAGGCCGAAATCGGACTTGCCTAATACGGATCGTCCATTCAGGTCAAACTCTTTTTCGCCTTCGCGCTTTCTTTGTTCCATTACGATGTCCCGATTTTTGTAATACCAATATTTAAACTGGCGTAATGATGGGCGCTCGTTTGAAGGCAAGAGTTTCTTTTGCTCAAACTTATCTATAGACGGAACAGAATAGAAATCAGACAACAATTTTTCATATACAACTGCAAGCGAAAATTTTGTACGCGCAAGATAATACCGATTAACCGCAGACAAAAAGTGTTCGCGATCTTTATCCGTTAATGTTTTTCCAACAGTCAAATCCT
>JGI20166J26741_11783363_pt1 | contig 10284 bp, 10 predicted proteins | sample TergutCu122P5_FD_26741 | JGI IMG/M metagenome (IMG submission 26741) | reverse complement strand
CGTGGTGTTGGTGAAGTGGTGAGTGAGCGAGTTTACAAGCTGTGTGTAATCGACACTCGCTGCGCTAGCTGCGACATGCTCACTCGCCCGCTACTTAAATAGCCGGCGAATAGCTAGTAAACTCGCCCAGTGTAATTGAGCCTTGAGAGAAGCAGGGAAACATTTTCAACATCTGATGTAATAACACATTTAAACTTGTTTAACACATTGCCACATTCTTTGTATCTTTGAAAAAATAAAAATAAAACCAATGGTTTATAGTCCTGGGTTGCGTTTTAATTGGAGCACCCTGTAAATACATTATATTCAACAGCTATTAATCCTTCGGTTTCGTTAACGACACTCTACCATCCTCACAACTACGGTAATATACCGTGCAGACTAGAAGAACGGTAGGAGAACGTCGTGGCTCACTTCAAGGTAATCGCAAATAGAGGATGCGGAAAACACCGTTCAAGTGAGAAGAAATATCCACTAAACTCACAAAGATCAAATGAGTCTTAGGTTATACGTAACAACAATTTTTCAAGTCCTACCATCGAGTGAAAAAGTAAGTATCATCATTAAATGAGTATCAATCAGTCGCAACATATCTCAAGGACTACAATTACTATAATTGAATTACTAGCGGTTTTTGTTTTGTTTTTTGCGCGACAGCTCCCAATGGACCACTAGGTTTCTAGATCACACACAACGATGCACCACATTCGGTAGGACTCATCCGGGCGAGCGATTAGTTCGTCGCAGAGACTTCTACCTGACGACACACACCACTCACGACAGACATCCATGCCCCCGGTGGGATTCGAACCCACATTCTCAGCAGGCGAGCGGCCGCAGACCTACGCCTTAGACCGCGCGGCTACTGGGACCGGCAATTACTCGTATTAGCGTTTTTTTCTACAGGTGCTACAACCCATGGTGGGTTTGTATTTTTCAGCCCTCTAGCGGGGCTATAGCCTCCTCACGTACGAGGTTTCTTGATCACACACAACGCGCCACAGTCGGTAGGACTACTCTGGACGAGTGATCAGTCCGTCGCAGAGACCTCTGACAACACACAACACTCACAACAGACAAACCTCCATGCCCCCGGTGGGATTCGAACCCACGATCGCAGCAATCGAGCGGCCGTAGATCTACGCCTTAGACGGCACGGCTACTGGGATCGGCAATTATTAGCGTTACTGAAATAAAATTACATTAATTATAATTTAACGTTTAGTACTTACGTTATCTTTCAACAAAGAAGGAACCTCAATGAGAAGCTTGACACTGTTTCCTTGCTATGATATATATATATATATATGTATTTTACGAACTGCATTGACTTACATTCTATAAAACTAAAACTGAAATACACTTGTATTAATTACTACAATTATTGGAACATATACAAAATCTAAAGAGTTGGGGTGATGGTGGAGCTTACCACTCAGTATTTTTCTCACTCTTCCAAAAGTGAAGTGTTGTTACCTTTCCAACATAGGATGTTCCTTTGCGATGTACATACAGTCCGTTACAACTTAATACTGTTTACTGACTTTAAGATCGAAACTGACCAAATCATGAAACAACCCGTCCTTCGCTGTAATGGGAGAACAAAAGATGTGTTTCGAGAACTCTCGCGGGCACCTGACATACGTCAGGCGGGCCGCGGGTTGTGTATCACTGTTTTATAGACATTTAGGGGACCGTGCTCGTGAAGGAGAAGAGCAGCAGGCAGTAATCCGGTATGCCAAAACGAGGAGATTGGGGGAACTGGGAGATCCAAATCCAAATATTACTAGTCACCCTTCCTCTCCCTCCTGCTCACAGCCTATGCGGGTAATCACAATCAAATCCTATTTTAAACTCCTCGCAGGGAGAAACGAGCTCAACAGGGGAACAGTCTGACACAACTTCCTCACAAAAGTAGACGTTTCCTGCTCATTTACGAGTATATTCCGTTATTTCTTCTCCGCTGTTAGAGCTGACGAACGCAAATGCCCCATAATGACGTATGACATGAATATTCGGAAAAGGCATTCGGTGATGTTGGTACATTACTATGATGATGGTGAATTTCTGCCTACAACAGGTTTGAAATGTGAAAACCTGCCACATAAACCATGTCCTCATTTAATATCTCTGCAGTTCCAAAGGTTACATGTTTATTTTTCCAGAACAATAGTCTGCTACTTCAACTAACACGGCTGTCAACAAACAGACGGAGAGGAGAGATGAGATAAAATATTACACGAAAGAACAGGAAAAGACAGTTCAACGAAGACACTACTAGAAGACTAGGCGAAGATGATGAGAAACATCTACAAAGCACAGACAACATTCATCCACTCTCCTACGAGATGAAGTGAAAGGCTGTGCTTTCGCCGCCTGCAGTTGTGGTCAACATCTAAGTTAGGTGTGAACAGCATCTAGTGCAGATAGCCATACGTAGCGTGAGCTCCCAACGATCGTTGTATACCTGTGTCAACTGTAAGGCACTACAAGGAAACTGTCATACAGCCCTAACAAAGGTGAGAAAAGTGGGGCGCTTGTCCTGGGAAGAGTACGTCTACGAGCGCAACATTAACACAAGAAATTATGAACAATAATTAATTCCGGGTTTTATTACTACATGTGAATCATTATTATCGCTTATTTTGAATCCTAACACGCATAAGATTAACATATAAAATGAATAAAATAAAAAAATTAAGAACCTTATCATTTTGAGGGGAGCGGATGACACAGGTCCGTAAGTTGAGCCACGCGCAAAAAAACCCGTAGTCAAAACTCTGGCTCTGACGTATGATTAAGTGCCTACAAACGTTTCGAGAGAAATTTCCAGTCTAACGTCATTATTCAAGACATGAATTCTTCCCTCCCTTTATTATTATAACGTAGTGTACGGGAGGGAATACCTTCCACTTTCCAGCTGCAAGTACCGCCATGATAGGGCATAATGTTACAAAACTACGCCCATAAAACGAATAATAATATTACTAAGTAAACCGATATTAACAAGTTCTAAAGAATGTCATATAGCTCAGCATGTGTGGTACCTGGAATCCTGAAGCAGTAAATTCACGAAAATAAAATTCAAAACTTTGATCAATTTCTCCTCCAATCCAGGTCTACTACTCCATTCCCAGGCCAACCACGGTTGTTACGTTCCTGAAAATTGCCGCGATTGGTATATAGAGGGATGTATGGATGCGTAGAGGGCTGGAATACCTCAGTCGGTATAGCGACTCGCTACAGGTTGGAAGGTTCAGGGACAGAATCGCTGTAGGGGCGAGATTTTCCGCACCCGCCCAGACCGGCCTTGGGGCCCATCAAGACTCCTATACAATGGATAGCGGGTCTTTCCTGGTGGAAAAGCGGCAGGGACGTGGGCGTTGACCACCCACTCCCACCTAACGCTGAGGTTAAAGAAAGAGCAGAGCTATACCTCTACTACCTTTCTGGGCCTTCGTGCCCTGTTCTAGGGTGAACTTTTTACCTTTACGTTTTATGGGTAGGTTAGTTTTCTCATGGTCAGTGTTTCATTCATTAATCACTATATAAACTACACAAACATGTTTCCCTTAGTGTACCAAAACATGTTAAAAAACATCAACACACGTACTAATATTTACAATACTACTAATATGGAATTTTACTGCGGATTTATTTTTTGAAACCAAAAAAAGATGTTTAACAGTTTCCTTAGCAGGTACTTCCGTATCCCTTTACTGAGACGTCATATACCATCCACCCAACGAACCCGGTGGTCATGCGGTCTAAGGCATAGGTGTGCAGCCGCTCACATGCTGGGAACGCGGGTCCAGTCTGCTACCTGTGTAACGGAGCGGTTGTGGTAACTTGCCTAACCTCCGATCGATAGCGAGAGCACTGTTTGTTGTAGTGCAACTTGTTTGCGACCGTTTTACCTCGCGTCGAATTGGGTGCAGTGAAGTGTTCTGTGTGACGAAATGGCAGAACGCCACAATACTGTGGTATGCTCCTTCGATCTTGCAAGCCCCAGGATAACTGCGCACGAAATTCATGAGTGGATTTTCGCTGTTCTGCGGATCACGGAGCACAAGGAGCGAATGATACAGATAGACGGCATTAAGCAGCATGTTTATATTAAACTGGAGGATGGTGATTCCGTACTTGCCCTACTACGTTACACAGCGGGCCAAGCCGAATAGAAATACCCGACAGGTGAGTTGTCGATTGTTCATATCACACTGGCAGGCCTCGATACCAAGCGCATTCACGTTGCAAACCTACCACCGGAGGCACTTGCACCGTATGGAAAGATTATAGAAATTCAGAACGAGCAGTGGTCTAAAATTCATAGATATCTAGTGGATAACGGCGTTCGGCAGGTGACGATGGTTTTATCACGACACGCCCCGTCCCATTTGACTGTGGCCAACCAGAGGGTCCTCCTGTCACACGAGGGACAGCCGCCCACCTGCTACGGTTGTGGCGAGGGTCCTCCTGCTACGGTTGTAGCGAGTCGGACCACATGTGCCAGGGGTGTCCAGCACGCCAAAAATGGGAACAATATGGACCTCCGTGATGGCTGCCACCTATGCTTCTACTGTTACGGCGAGTGCAGCAACGAAAGTAGGCCCCTCGCATGACAGCGACTCCAAGCGGCACGGTAGAAGACGAGGAGACCGCGCCCTCCACAATAGTCGACTGGAGTGCAACCGGGGACAACATCGGCATTTCTGTTGAACAAATGGAGATGCCTGACCCACCAAACAAAGATGCACAGTTGGCTACGTTCGATAGGACAGATAATGACGTTATCGACACCTCCCAATGTAGTGGAACCCTGCCGAAGGATGGAGGTGACCGAGCCACAAGGCGATTTCCCCATATGTCCTAAAGGTGAGTCACGTTCTCTCAAAACTAATTCTAGGGTGCCAGTCCAGTACGGCGACAGGAGGAGGCGGGAGCGAATTGTGAAGAGGTCAAAAAAGCAATAGTTGATATGCATGATACCCCTCCTCACAGGGAAAGGGAACGGACTCCAGAGGAGTTACGACGTAGCCCAAGATGAAAATAGAAACAAACACCTGGGGAGCACAACATGAAAGATACCATAGCTTCCCTCGTAAGGCGTCACTTAAAAAGTGTGAAGGCGTAGTGTCCTCCTCTTTTCAACCCCCCCAACACCAGTGGGATGCAAAGTGCAAAAATAGCCACTATAAACATTAACGGTCTCTACAACCGTACACGAGTGGGAATGCTCCTAGATTTAATCCGACGCCATGACCTAGATTTCGTGTTCCTACAGGTGACCGATCCGGCAATCTTGAATGTCACCGGGTATGGAACTTACCTCAATATAGTGCTAATATACGCGGGACGGCCATATTGGCAAAACACGATTTTCCCCTCACTAACGTAACCTCACTTACGATGGGACGTGCTATCGCCGCGGATCACAACGGCATTCGTCTTTTTAATGTGTACGCACCCGCAGGCACAGCCAGAAGAGCGTACAGGGAACGTTACTATACTTCCGAGATGTCTGCTTTATTTTATGCCGCCTCTCAATCTGTTCTCATAGGTGGGGATTTTAACTGTGTTCTACACCCCAACGACACGACGGACCCATTCACTACCAGCCGTGCATTTTCAGAAGTTGACCAGGGTTTAGCGCTCTCAGACGCCTGGAGCCAGGATCCCCAGTGCCCCGCAAACACGCACTATTCACCCAACGGTGCCAAAAGGATCGAACACTTCTATATTACCCAAGACTTACTGTTGCGGAAAACCGGTATTGAAATCCTCCCCGCGGCTTTCACTAATCATAATGCTGTCGTCCTACGCATTTCAATACCTACTGTGGAGACGGGATGAAGAAGAGTCCGTTAGAAGATGGACGCCGTAATGGCAACTGAAGCGGCTGTAAAGGATAAGAGACAACGTGCACGGGCGAGGTGACGACAAAGTAGACACTACTATGCTGATGAATTAATGTGGTGGGAGCGATGTGTGAAAACACAACACAAGCGCCTTCTTAGACAGGAAGCAGAGCGTCGCGCAAATTACAGGAACATGGATAACCACTCGTACTATTGTGTTTGACATCTTAAGGAGCAACGCCCCCGTGACTAACAAGCTGCCCGCCCAACAACGATATAAACAAAGTTGGTACGCTTACACGCTGAGCGGGGAAATAAGGCCCTCCTGGACACGAAAGAAAAGACTTATTGGAGGGAGAAGAACCGTCCTTATTTCATGTATTGAGGATACTACGGCGGCGTGAGAAACAAGACATTCGACAGGTGACGTATGAACATGGCAACACTCATTCCACATTTCGCGATATTTCCGCCACCTTCGTGACTCACGTGAGTCGTAAATACCAACCTATAGCAGTCGACGAGACGGCCTTAGCTACTCTGCGGAACTTTCTTCACTCCGTACGCCAGATGGAGTATGCAGAGCAGTTGGAGCAACTCAAGTCGCCGGGAATCGACGGCCTGTCTATACGGCCAACTGGGAAACTGTCCGCTCGGAGCTACTACTACTTCTTAATATGTTCCTAGACAAACACATATCCCAGAGACAGAAACGTGGAATCCTTGTTTGTCTACCCAAGTCCACCAGCCCACGCACGCCTGAAGACTATCGCCCAATTTCTCTCCTAACAACTGAGTATAAACTCCTTGCCCGGATCCTCGCCGGACGCCTCAGACATATACTCGCTGACCAGCTGCGGAAGCCATTTTTGCGGTGTACCGGGAAATTCCATATAGGACGCTATATCCTGTGTACGCGACGTCCTTGCCCACGCAGAGGCCACCGGAACTCCGTTGTGAGCCTTAATATTGGACTTTCAACAGGCATTCTTTCGCATCCCACATCAATATTTATTCAACATATTACACCGTTATGGGATAAGTCCTTAGTTTGTGGAGCTCATACATGCCTTGTACGACCAGGCAATGGTGTCGATGCAAATAAATTGATCCTTCGTGGGCAGCATACCGATACGCAGCGTCGTAAGACAAGGTTGCCCCTCAGTGTGGCCTCTTCGCCTTGTGTCTGCACCCCCTTATACGCGCACTTGAAGATAGTCTGCCCAGTAGAGACGACAGACGCAAAACGGGCCCGTCATTGCTTATGCCGACGATGTGACGGTCTTTTTCACAAACCCTGGGGACTTCAACGCAATGTATTGCGATCCGGCTATATGAACGGACGACGGGAGCACGCCTAAATCCCCGCAAAACTAAAGCTCTAGCCATTGGGGCCTGGACAGAGCCCCCGACAGCCCTGAGCATAGATTTTCATAAGCGAGTCAACATTCAAGAGGTGGAATTCGGAACCACAACCGCCACCTCGATATGGGACAGTTGGTCAAGGGTCACAAGTGCTGTAGGACTCAAGCAAGACGTGCCTACACCAGACATCTGTGTTAGGTACAGCGAATGCAATACGTAAGCTGAGCCATTTAGCAAAGATATGGCATGTTTCACAGATCTTCCCACTTACCCTTGTAAAGGCACAGCAGCTTCCGACGATTTGTTCTTGGTAACTACGGCAGGGGGAAACCTTTACGGTGCCTTTGGGGATCCTTAAAAAGGCCTAAAAAAGATGGCGGCTGGGGTCTCCCAAATGTCGCGGTCAAGTGTAAGACCCTGTTATACAACCGAATCATGACGCTGGGCGCAAGAGGCGGTATTGTTACATCGGATCTTCTCCGTTACTGGCACGTCTAGGAGGCTCTCATCAACCATCCCTATGCACCCCGAATCCCAGCCAAGCTTGTGCATCTTCGCAACTTTGTCTTCGATATGGATTATGTGCCCCTCTTGCACCAGACGAAAAGAGTAAACATTTCAAGCGGCGTATATATAATGTCCTACACATGCTCGCAATGAACGGCAGCACATCGACCGAAATGAGGATTGTAAGGAAATAACCCCGTACTGCTTGGAACCAGGAGTGAAAAAATGTATGTGCTAGTCCGGTCCCGGACGAAATAAATTCCATATGGTACAAGGCGCTGCACGGTTTTATCCCTACCAACGATAGATTATGCGGCAAAATACCTCACCGACACATCCGGATGCTCGTCGTGTGGCCTCCCCGACTCCCTGCAGCATAAGATAGCGGAATGCGGGGAAGCCCAAGTCATCTGGACCTTGACGATTAAACTATTAGACTATATACTTCGTGTGGACCACAGACACATCCCGCAGGCTTGGACCATTCGCCCCGATATTCATCACTGGCCCCCGCAGAGAGTCTATGGTCCTCTGGATTATGGCGCACCTCGTTCAATAACGCTAGCTAACACGTCTTTCCTTTTGGATTATGTGGATTTCATGCGCCGGGCCAGGTGGAAGCTATACGAACACGCCCGCAGGCCCCAAGTTACAGGAAGGTATAGGAATGTCATAGACTGGCCGCAATACTGAGGAGAACCTTTAGTCAGTCATGTCCCCCCCCGCCGGTGCTTGAGTTTTCTTTAAATTTCGTTTTCCAGGACTTCTGGACACCTTACATAAGCCAATGTCTTTAATAATTGTTTTTTATGCTGCATGCAATGACGCACCCAATGTATAAGAAATATGATTAATAAAGATGCGGTTATACAAAAAAAACCCTACAAGGATGTGGAGTTTCGTCTTTTGTTTGTTTTGTATAGCCGATGCGATGGAGTGACCACTCATTAAGAATAGTCCTGCCGGGCATGTGTCAAATTGTGCGCGATCTATAAACCTCGATAGGATGAGGCTCAAGCCCGACTATGGCTGTAGCGCCAAACACATCATCCATCCCTCTATTAAACAGAACACTACGCTCCATAAACGGATAAATATCATTAATGAAACCTGTCGGTTCAATTATTGGGTCCTTGCCTTCTTGATGCTCAAGAGAATAATTTTCGCCAATCTTTACTCGTGTGCTTTATTTTCATCGTCACCTTCTTTTACTCCTCTCTCGTCAGCTTTGATCAACTGCTCAAGCTCTACTTGTGGCAACTCCTCAGTGTGAGTGAAAGAAGCTCCGCACCTTCACTCAACTGTACATCCTAAAATCCCTCGCCATTCTGCTGCCATGAAAGAATGACTGCTTTATTGAAATCCTTCCACATTTCAAAAATTTCCATAGTTCGTCAAGCGAAACCTTAATCAAAGTCACGCAGTCTGCTAAGGTAAAAATTTCCAACATTCACTCACAATGACGGAATCGTTGTTTTCCGTAGTATCAAATACGTATAAAAATTCGCTGTACGTAGGGCAGTCAAACAGTACTGGGAAATGTGGTATAGCAATGAAATGGTAGGATATATGACAACGCTTACCTAATCACCTTCAAAGTAGGACCCTTGCGCGCGCACACACTTCCTCCATTGATCCTGACATTGTTGGAAGCACCGGTAGAAGGCTTCATATGGTTTCCTCCGAAGTTCGGCCGTCGCATTCGATTTGATGTCTTCCATGGTCGCGAAACGTGTCCCCTTGAGGCCCATTTTCAGAGTAGGGAACAGCCAAAAGTCACTCGGAGCGAGATCCGAAGAGTACGGTGGTTGGGTGATGACAGGAATGCTTTTCTCGGCGAGGAATTACAGCACAACAAGCGATGTGTGGCTCGATGCGTTATCGTGATGCATAAACCACTCTCCCTGCCAATTGTCACGCCTCTTTTCTCCGAACTGCATCGCGCAACCTCTGCAAAACTTGCACGTAGAAATAACCACTAACATTATGCCCAGGCGGTACGAACTCATGGTGCACCACACCGTCGATGTCAAAAAATGCAATGAGCATCACTTTTCCTTGGATTTGACAAGGCGTGATTTCTTTGTTCGGGGAGACGAAGACGTGTGCCACTCTGCTGAATGCACCTTCGTCTCCGGGTCGTAGGCGAACACCCATGACTCACCACCCGTGACAATCTTTGTGAGAAACTTCGGGTCCTGCGTACTGTTCTCAAAAAGATCTCCAGCGACCATCATGCGACATTCCATCAGATCCGTGGTCAGCTGCCCCGGAACAAACTTCGCACTGACACGTCTCATCTTCAAATCGTCGGAGAGAATTGCATGCATTGATCCGTGAGAGATGCCAACTTCTTGTTCCAACTCCACGATGGTCATTCTTCGATCACATTGAATTAGTTGTCGCACTTTTTCAATCATTTCTGCGGTTCTGGATGTCGAAGGCCTCCCGCTACGCTGGTCATCCTCCAACTTCTCCTGTCCATTCTTAAACCGGGAAAACCAGTCGTAAACTGCGGATTTCTTTAGTGCTGTATCACCGTAAACTTGCTGCA
>JGI20166J26741_11783251_pt1 | contig 10284 bp, 6 predicted proteins | sample TergutCu122P5_FD_26741 | JGI IMG/M metagenome (IMG submission 26741) | reverse complement strand
CTCTCATGAGCCGAAACATGTAGCTTCATGCTCACCGTTATTTTTAATAAATAACAGTATCTTGTTTTATTGTGTGTGATTGACGATTATTTGTACTAGTAAAATATATACCTCCTTAGCTACCACAACAGCCTAATAGCATTTTAATCAAAAGACCGCTACCTTATGCCAAATTTATTTCACCAGCAACAATAAAACATGCTTAGGAACAGGTATAAAGCATCCAATTTTTTTGTCCAATCTAAACAATGTATGGATGCTCTTGGAAGATTTTCATATGTCTCCAATATCAAATTTCACAAAAACCTATCCAGACAGAGCTGACCTGATACATGTAGACAGACAGAGGTGTTGCTCATGGATGCTTTTCATGACTGTTCACAAACACACCTAAAACTGGGACAACAGAACAATCAGCTCTTCAAATATACCCAATGTAAAACCAGATTTTCTTGGAAAAACAGATATTACACAATGCTGAAACTAAAGAAAGGGTTGCTTTATCTCTAGAAAAACAGGAACAAATTTCAAACAGTTGGCATAAAACAGATTTAATTCCTCTAACTTACAAAGTTATGCATTCCCCATACTATACATCAACATGGACAAGTACAGGTGTCTTTTTAAATTAACATTTGTGATATTTCTGCTGCTTCCATACTTAGGTGCAGAAAATTCTCCAACAATTTTGATGTCTATAATCAGGAACTATACAGAATGTAGTTACAGGTCTGAAAACAAAAGAATGAAAAATCATTAGGACATGCATGGGTTATACACACAGTACAAGGTAATGGTTTAGTTACTACCGTGGCTTAAGTTCCATCGCCAGCAGGTATACAGAAGGGAATGGGACAACTTTATGCACAAGCCACGTTATAGAAACTCTGTCCTTGTAGAAAGAGGCCCATGATATTAGCTTGATAGAAGGTGGGACTAAATGTAGTAAAGAAATATCCTGCCCCTTCTGGGAAGTGAATCATATATATATATATATATATATACATATTTACCATATGAATTTAACGGCCCCAGTTATGGCTAAAAAACGTCAAGTGTCTGAATATAAATCTGAACTACTTAGAAAATGTAAGCCCAGAATAACAATTCCAGAATTTTGTCACACTTCCTCACTTCTGTGCAATTATCTTGAAAACCTACGATTTAACAAAGAAACCAAACTGTACATAAGATTTTTCTTCAGTTTTTGTCCACATTACTTTTTATTCTGAGGAATATTTAACAAGTCATGTACAAATTATGCATGCAGAAAGCAATGTGGTGTTCATCTAAATCCATGACTCTCCAACCTTCTTGTCCACAACTCAAAATCATAAACTGTGTTACCCTTGTGACCCAAATTGTAACAGTATCTACTAGGCACCCCACTTAGCCATCAATTTCTACTGTCTGTTTTCAGAATTCATGACCATCTAAAGACTCTAGATTTGATCCCTGATCCAAGGTAACTGTCTTATTTTAATCAGTACTGGAATGTGTCAACACATTTTAGCAAAGCACTCCAAATAAAATTACAACTCCTTCTGACCAGTGGTTCCCTAGCTCTTACATGTGGAATGTATGGATGGATGGATGGAGGGATGGATGGATGGATGGATGGGCAGACATTGCAAACTTAATATGTACACTTTAGACACTTTGTTGTAATAGACAGCTTTTGTGCAGATGTGCTGAACTTTCAGGTTTCAGTACAAAAGGCTTAATTATGGGAACATGGCACCTGGGATGCCACAGCCAGTGTTATTAAAGAATGTATTTTCTTTGGCAGTCCATTTTTATTCCTCTGGTCAAAAAATATCACTTTTTTCACTGTCCAATGTCTGCAATTTAAACATGAATATTACTTACTGTGGGCGACCTTGCACTGGCGTAAAGCCTCATTGAAGCCCTCACATAATGTTAGGTCATTCTGGCCCTGTGCACACTGTAAGAACTGTTTAATCTCCCATGCACAAGGCCCAGTTGGTTCTGCCTGTGTGTTGTAGTATCCCTGTTGCTGTGGGACTGGAGCAGATCCTGTCTCTTGAACTTCACTGGAACTTCCTCCACCACTAAACATGCCAGTCAGAGCATGACCTACGGTGTGACCCTACGGCAGATATCCACAATTATCATGCTTGGAGCTCAAAATATCCTTGATACTTTACAGTACCTAATGCTGTCAACGTGGCAGCTAATATTCTGTGGAATAATGGTCCAAAGTTCTGCTACATATATGTATGAAAAATTTTGAAAATGACAGCAAGATTTCAAAGCCTGGAATGGTTGAGAAGTAAGACTTATGCATCATAAACAGTAACCTCTTCATGAAAGAACTACATTAGCACCAGTGATTCCCACAGAGTATTTTGAAAAATTAACAGCACACCAGTGTCATGTGACAAACCTGCACCAAAACATGATGACTTCTCAGGACAAATCGGTAACAAAGATGAAAAGTTATTTTTGATATGCTGACCAACGCTACAATTGGTACAAAAAGTCAAAATCAGTTCTCAAAACAACAGGACATGAAAACTAAGAATAGTTCATTTCTAAAAATAACTGTGATGCTTTCAGTTTTGACTGATGTGAGGGAACTAACAACACTTCTTATGCTGAAGCGAAAAGAATCTTCCAGACGAAAAACTACCTAGTGGAATTACATATATTTAAATGTAATGAGAAGTGTTGGATGACAGAAGAACTCACGGCTGAATGGCCGAGAGAAGTATGGCAGAGAATAACGGCTTCTCTTCTAAAGAAGAGATGAATACTGGTTTTAGCAGCTTTCCAGATTCACTTAACACAGCACATAAAAATACATAACTTATAATCTAAACAGGAATCTGGTAACTTACCAGAAGACATAACTGCTCAGTTAGAGGCTCTTGATGTGGTAGTCAACAAACCATTCAAAAGCTCACCATAGTTCAGACCTCAGCTTTGTCGGGGGAAATGAATGGAAAAGAGAGCCACACAGCTCAGTCCCAATCTATATATCACTGTTATGGGGAGTGACTGCTATCTGGGAACTGCCACCAAGTACAATACATAAATATAACACGACCACCTGAAGCACTGACTGTGCAACAGGTCAAAACTGCATGGAATAACATTCTGCCAGAATCAATATAAATGGAACATGAGATGATGTCCTGAGGGAGGAAGAGTGATGAAAAATGTCCTTCCAGTAATGAAAGTGTGTTTGTTAACACTTGACTACAATAATACTCAAATATTGACTCTGATTATAATCATCATTAAATTCCAGAATATTAAGCATCCACATATTTAAGTGACACAAAAACCTGGCTAATGTGAACAGAGGCATCTTCCTGAAAAATTAAATTTGTGAATGGTGTCAGTCTTCTATATTCAGGCGAACAACATAGTTCCAAAACTAGTTTCATACTTCAGACTCAAAAACTGATGCTTTATTCAACAACATTTATGAAGTACATTGCCAAATAACTTTGAAGGGTGGGACTGCAAATGACGGCCCTATTTTATCATTTGCCTGGAGACAGATTATTACTGATGATGAGCGTGACAGGAAAGCTGAATACTTCCCAAACACACAACAGGAGTGCAAACTCAATGTAATTCTGAACACACTGAACTGATCTAATATTCTCATTACATGCTACAAATTCTTCGTAAAGAAATAAAAACTATATGAAATGGGGGGAAGGCACTTAACGACACATTTCTTGCATTAGAAAAACTGTTACCCATTCACACTGTCTCTGCTGTGTGCAAGAGAATTTCGCATAAGAAATCTCATCAATGACCATAACATGTCACAACAGTTAAGACTAGGGACAAAGAATCACGTAAAAAGCATGAGAGGTGTTTGAACATCAATTCCCGCCCCTACACATTATTTAAGCAAGTAGCTCTGAACTGTTGAATAACTAACCACTGCAGACCCAATAGCCACCCCTCCTGCTGTTGCAGCCATCTGTTTTAGCAATCCAGGCTGCTGCTGCACTGCTACTGGTTGCGGTGGTGGTGCATGGTGTGGTGCTGGTTGAGTGTATGTGCTTGATGTACGGGCTGGCACATTTGATGACCTTTAACATAATTTAAAATCACACAAGATTTCAAACAATAAAATAAATGTATAAATAAGTTATATTCATTGTTCCAGATGTTCCACTGTGGTTTCTTCAGCCACACCTGTAACTCAGGTATGCCAACATTCCACACAGGATACCAGCTTTTGATCATATACAGGAGGCTCAGTATCTCACTTCATAGATATACAACTGTTTTCCAGGCCAAAATATATATTATCTTGGCCTGTGTGTATGAAATATTAACAACTATTTGATCAGGCATTTGCTCTGATAGTCAAGCAGCACTGAAAGCTCTTCAGCCTGTCAAAAGTATGCCCCCCACTAGTACGACAGTGCCAAAGGGTGTTGGTTGATCACACTCACCATTCAGTGACTCATCTGGGTTCCCAGACATTCTGGTGTAACTGTAAATGAAATCAACAATAAGCATGCAAAGGAGGGTTCTGCTCACCAGTTTGTTGGACCACAGTCAACCCTTAGGATATCAGGGAAGAGTATTAGGCAGAGTATCAAGGGTTGGCAATTTAAGCAGCATATGACTCTGTGGGAAGATCATACTGGCACTCAGAGGCAGGTTTGAAAATTCATCTCAGGCCCCAGACTTACTGCCTCCTGACTAGGTTACTGTCCTTTAACAGAATGCAATCCAGGGTGATTATAGGCATTTTAAGTGGACGTAACACCCTGATACAACATCTCTACATAAGGCGGCTGATTTACAGCCCTTGGTGTAGGAAGTGCAGGGCAGAGGAAGAAACCTCAGCTCACATTTTGTTTCTTGATTTCAAACTTTCGCCGTGTTCTGAATGCTGTATGCTTTCTTCTGGGTAATTCCCCGGCATCTGAATTTTATATGCCGACATTTCGGAGCACTCTGTCTGTTCCATCTTCATAGGTGGGTAGGTGTGTGAAGATGGAACAGAGTGTTCTGAAACGTTGGCATATAATATTCAGACGCCAGGGAATTACCCAGAAGAAAGCATATCACATTTTGTTGTTTAAGTGTGCAGCTTTGCCACACTCTGCCATCACTACATAGGTTTCTTTTTTTCTGGACCCCTAGGAATGTTAGAAATCTGAGCCTGGGGGCAATTAAAGGGCAGCTCCCATGACACAGATTCCAGTTTAAGGGGCATAAACGGCCTGTAACTAAGGCCTACATGCATCGGGAAGGATGAGGGCTCAAACCCATGATTTATTTATTTATTCAATCATTCATTCATTCATTCACTGATCACATACGGGTGAATAAACTGCCACTATAGCTTAAGATGAGTACAGTGAATCATGGTCTGCTTTACAATGTTTGGACTGGTACAGACTGTACATATAGTGTTTATCCAAAATATGGACCTTGTAACTATGCAACTACCTGATAAGAATCAGAAGGTGTAAATTTGAACATAAGAATAGATGCTAAAATCTGATGGCCTGATGACAGAAATACCCATTGTCTCATCAGAGACAAAACCCCAGGACAATATGGATGGCACTTGTCTACATACTTAAAACCAAAATCTGGTCATAAGCCTGAAACAGGGCTTCAATAGGAACAATGACTGACTGGCTGAAATCATTCACCTACAATCAGTCATAAAATGACTTGGACAACCACAAATACTCCTAGGTTGAGTTTGGTTCCATGATTGGTTACCTTCAATCATACCACAGGATACATCATAATTATTTTTCCATCAATCTTACATTTATTCAATACAGAAGACTGTATATTCAGAAACACTGCAGCTCAGACCTCCATTCTCAGTTAACATCATGAAACGTGTCACTGCCCATAAACCAATGTTTTTAACATATTCCACCAAAAAAAAATAGCCATTCTATGTAATGCCTGGGGAATTTGGAAACCCTACCACACCAATTATTGCTACACATCAAAATCCAAGGTATTATGCACCTCAAATTTCAAACAGGGAAATCTTGGTAGACATCACTGCCCAGCAGTCCAACATTTTGAATTTGCAGTAATCCATACTGTTCCAACACATCCCAATGCAGGCCTTAACAAACTGTGCTCTCCGCATGAAAGGAAGGAACAATAATCTTCACATCAGAAAAAATGTTCCCCATTACCAGACGAATACTACTACTATCAATGAAGCTTTGATTCTTGCAGAGATACACACAGCAACCACACTTGCTGCACAGTCTGTCCCTATTGCCCACATTGGTAACATGCATTAACATACCACAATGCAAGAGAAAACGTGCACATATCTGACAAGAAATGTTTCACAAGGTCAAATGTTTACATGCCCTAGAATATTATAAGCTGCATATCAAAATGAAAGCCCTACTTAAGAGCTTTCAAGTAGAACAAGAAAAAAATAATCTACCATAACTAGAACCTGATTTATAACCATTCTGGTGTAACGGAATGAATGGATATTTACAGGGAACTTTTAATTCCAAACTGCTGTAGCGTACCAACGATTGTGATGATACAAGGTATAACTGCATGTCACTTCCTTGAGAGACAGACACAACAAGCATGCAAAATATTTATCAGACTCAAATGTGGTTATGGAAAGTCTGCCCCTAACTTTATGGACTGAACATGGAGAGCTATTATGTTCCAAACAACTCTGGAACTTTAAGGAACACAATATACGGCATCGGGAAATATGAAGCACTTCGTTTCAACATGGGTTCAACACTGTTATTCCAGTTTAACAGATTTTCAAAATGTAGGCCTCGGAACGTCATTCTTTCTACCTCCTGTACAAAGCGTTAACACACAACCATGCACAATTACGAAATCACGTTTTACTTGTTTCTGTTTTATTGCGTGCTATTCATTGTATCCTTGGTTCACATCATCATTGGCTGACAGCTCTTACCTTTGAGGAGGGCTGCTTCTTCCACGTCTTGGCATTGCGTAGTAGCTGTGTAATGGATCAAATATTATATTACTAATACCAACCAATATACGGCAACTGAAAGACCTATATTACACCACAACCTTCTGCAAACCTGAATCTGGACTTTTCTAGGAACAGGATATGACGTTTTTGTTAGTTTGCGAATTGCATCATGGGACTGTTTCAGACCCTATTAAATGCTTGGAAATGCCGATTACCTTACCTAAAAAGATAACATTTCACGCAATTATGTAAAATAATTGGTATAGAGTAACAGCAAATAAACGTATACATTTCTAAATAAACGGGTAAAAGTAAATCCGCCGGAAATGATGTAATGCTAGTTTAGTCTGGGGGCAAATTTCCAAGGGATAATTTTAGGTGGTGGAGAAGATTCTGTGGTTTCGGCAGAAGAATCTAATATTGTGTAATGCAAATGAAACTAAAATGTCTTGGAACCCTCCCACTGATTTATAACGATGTTCAGAAGGTGTTCACTCGAATTACGAATGTCAGTGGTCTGCGATATCAATCGCAGGGGATAAAAATGCTTCAGGTCTGTGACACCCGTCGTAACAGATTGTGTGAGCTTCCACTCGTTCATTCAACGTTGTTAGTAGTTTATAACATGTACTGTGTAATAATCGGATGAAACAGAAAAGACTTGGAAGGAAGCGACACTGTCCCCGTATTTGTCTCGGCTCACAAAACCCAGCCAAATCTGCAGCATAAGCCCACGGATGTGACAACTTTCCAGTTCACGGGCCAACGGCGTATCACGAATACAAGGGATAAATTCCTACAATTGGCAACAGATGGCAGATCGTATTCTTGTGGGGGGGGACGTTTGGACGCAGACATGTGACTGCAGTACCAAATTCGTGATAATAAATATCCCCGTTAACGTACCCAAGTACCCACAACTTACACATAGAAAAAAATTAGAAGGCAAAGGCATAAGTTGGCGCATCATGACCATGCTGGTCGACGGTTGTGACCTCTATGTCAAAGGTGTGTACTTATACTTCGAGGCCAAAGCGGTCAGTCGATACGAAAGCCAACTACAATTTCAGTCGTCTGTGCCATACTGTGTTGACTAACAACTTATGTATCTTTCTTTATGTCCTGCCTATTGCCAGGCGCATTTCAATGCCAAGTATTGCATGATACGCACAACAGCGATAGGATAACTAACAAGTGAGTAGCGCAATCTTACAGGAATGAATTGTGTTAAATTACAATGCAAGAAATAAGACAAATGTAGAAGTCATACATGAATGCAAGAATAAGAACTAGCAGGACAGAAAATGACACAATATACTACCTATGGCAGTGTGTGTAACAAAAACCCGTAAAATAGGACAGAATATATTTACGTTCCATTGACTGTTTCTAGTTCAAGGGTATCAAATATCATTGTACAGATATAATACATTGCAATACACATACAAAATACATTGTATTAACTGTTTACAGCCATCCTACAAGACAGTCATTTTACTCAAATTAAAAATTCTGTAAGGTACTTGTGCACTACTTGTAAGTTTGCACTATTAAAAAAAACTTCTAACAAATAGGAGTGAGGTAAGAAATGTTAGTCAATGCTGGCTTCAATACCTTTGTGTCACGGTTCAAGATTTCAGTGTTTGACAGAAGGGAACTGCTTAACTTTGTTTCTTTATAGTATGTTGTACATAGTGTGTACATATGTCTGACGCATTGTACATACCTTTCTGGTACCTAGTGAGGTTAACATTTGGCCCGTGAATGTCATGTTTATATCTTGTATTTATATTGTATATTTTGAAATTTCTTTTAAATTGTTTTTATTGTCTAAAATGAAAGGTTGTAATGAGAAGAGGTATTCTGTGTGAAAGGGAAGTGTACTGAAGTTCTTAAATAATTACATACATGAGGCTTTTTGTTAAAGCTAATAATTTTTCTTTGCATGGTGCATACTCCTTGCTGTCTGATGAATTTCCCCAGAAGATAACACCATAAAATGCAATGGAATGGAAATGTACAAAGTAAACTAATTCTAAGGTATTATGGTCTTGAGTAGTGGGATTGGTTCTATGGCAAACACGCTTAACTACATGTCAGGGTAGTAAAGCCACCACCCCACCCAACTTTCTTTTTAAAGGAAACGAGTTGTTATTGTTGCAACTATCCCTAAGTTAGTTTTGTTATAATTTAGCGTATGTTTATTTGCTTTAAACTATTTGTTAAACTTCGTAAATGCCCCACTAATGCGGTTTTTAAAGTGGTAATTTTAGGGGTGATATAATGATACTTGTTTATCATGATCATGGGTTATAGGGGTGGACTGCAAACTGACAGCTGGAGTACATATTTAATGTAACTTACGTGATTTATATATATTAAAAAAACCACATATGAAATCTTAGGAATACTCAAGTTTCAGTAGGTATTGCAGATGGAATTTGATATTTAACATCTACTTTTTCATGTTTATCATTAGGGATCATATGATTCCAACCACTGCCCAGCTGTGCCTTTGAATTCCATAAACATTGAATTTTAATAGTAATATGTCATGAGTTACACAGTTACAAGCTCTTAGGGGGTCACAGAAGAACCCACCACTGTAGGTTTTGTTGTTAAGGACATATAAGAGTTCATCTATAAGATTATGCATGTCTTTATCCATTGATAAACTTTTTTTTCAAAATGTGCTGTGACGGTACTATTGGAACTTATGAAATGAGTTACCCTTTTCAAAATAATGTTTCTACATAAAGAGTTTAGAAAATGATGTCATTAGGAAATTAGGCTGTAGTTAGATATACAAGATTTTTCAGCTTTTTATGAAGAGAAGAGTAAATTTGGGCCTTCTGGGAAGGCTGCCTAATTCATTGACTGATTAGAGAGATAGGTGAGAAGGATGCCAATGTAGTCAGCACAAGTTCTGAGTAATTCTGTCAATATTGCATCATATATGCATAAGTTTTTTATTTCATATATTTGATGATGTTTCTGATTTCATTAACTGTTTCAGGCCAGAGGTTTATATTTGGGGAAGTTCTAAATGTTGTTTGTGGCATGTGCTTCATTGCCTGTACCTCTTTCATATTGTTTGTATCCCTCACTCTTTCTGCAATCTTTAGTAAGTGAGTAATAGATCAGGTTGCTATAATTTACTTAAAATTGCTTATAATGGTATAAATTCATTCTCCTGGTGGGCTCTTTTCAACTCCAGTGTATTTAGAACACTTTTTATTTACCAACTGACATACACAATGCTGAGAAACGTAGAGTTATTAAAACATTCTAAAATAGATAAAAACGCTCCAACATGTTTC
>JGI20166J26741_11783140_pt1 | contig 10285 bp, 4 predicted proteins | sample TergutCu122P5_FD_26741 | JGI IMG/M metagenome (IMG submission 26741) | reverse complement strand
GATGACTACTGGAGCCAATGGGCAAAAGGCATGCATATTAAGAACAGATGAAAAGCATGATGCCATATGGCATCACGGGGCTGGAAAGGGTTAATTGGAAGTTAGTTACGGAAGTTTCACAACTGCTTGACCCTTGCAGATTGGACCGATGGGTTGCCCAGAAACGTCGGTTATTACCTAATAATCAACGCTGCATAACTTGCCAGAAGAGCGAAGATCTCAACCTTACTCTTACTTCTAAATTTCAACTCAACTGGAGGTCAAAAACTCGAACGACAGCATGCGGTAACGGTCGATCACAGAACATGTCTGAACAAACTCCAAACAAGGCGGCCAGCACCGCAACCCTCAGAATGACAACGGATTTGTAGAGCCCACCAACGAAATTCTCTTCATTTTATCCTCAAATTACGTGAATATTCACTATCAGGTGCCCTAGTTTAAGAAGCGGAATAAGATATCGAAATTAATTTTTACACAGAGCAGAGCGCCAAATATCTGGAAATTTCTCCCCTCTAATATCAGCCGTTTATGGTAAATGTTTTTTTAAGGAACGTTCCTTCGCTTCTACACCAAGCGTAATTTTTTACCTTTAACAATTTAAAAAGAGTTTCTGATATGCGTGTCATACGGAATGACCGACAGCTGCCAGAAGATATCGCAAATTTAACAGATGAACTCCAAACAAATTTGTGGCTCTGTTGCAACAAACTCCGTGCTGCACATGCTTCCATTCCGCAGGAAATCATGCTGTTGAACTATCGCTATGGACACGTGAACGTGACGTGCGTGTACGAGCGTCAAATGATGCAATCAGAATTTTTAAACAAAACCACAAACCTCACGTACTCTGCATTTCATCACATTTTACTGCTATCAACAGCCACATGCAGCGAATTACCACACGCTAATACGATACTCAACAACCCTTGTGACGCACTCGCAGAGAGCGGACAGACACACATCCAGCACGTGAAATGGAAGTTTGAGCCCCAAAACGCACAAGATTCTGTGCTTGGGGTTGATCCGGGAAAAGTGTTCACGGCCGCACAAGTATAGAACCGGGATACGTATAGACAGAAAAGCAGCAGGACCACGGTCTACACACAACTTTATCTTACACGTAAAAACAGCTAACGTTTCGGCTATACATATGTAGCCAACATCACGCTGGATACAGAACCGTGGATAGGAAAATTATAAAATACAATACAATAAAAATTGAGTGCATTTTAAAGTTTTCTTATCCAAGGTTCTATATACAACCTGATGATGGCTACATATGTATAATCGGAACATGTAGCTGTTTTTACATGCAAGATAAAGTTCCACATATAATGTGATCCTGTTTCTTTTGTTTATATTCGTATATCTAAGACACAATGGGGATGTCCTGTCCCCCCCCCCCCAAAAAAAATTATTGATCCTGCATGCTGCTCCACTTAAAGTAATCAACTATTAACACCTACATCATGCTTCGCAAAGCCGAAATGTGGCGCTAAACGAGCTGACGACTCGTGACCGTGGTTTAATCGAAAGAAACAGGGAAACAGCACGTACAAGAATGTGAATCCAGTGCCAATCCACATGGCTGTTTCCGTCCATTTTAGGCGCGTTCACAACAATGTGAAAAGCGACTAATTTCCTTCGTCATGTCTGTCCGTCTGTCCGCATGGAGCAACTCGGTTCCCACTGGTGGATTTTCATGAAATTTTACAATTGAGGATTTTGCATCAATACGTCGAGAATGTTCAAGTGCGATTAAAATCTGACCAAAAAAAAAATAACGGGTACTTTACATGATGACCTAGGTACGTATAAGAGAAAATCTCGCTGAATTCTTCTTGGAACGAGAAATGTTTCAGACGGAAGTAGCAGAGGAAATCAGCACACTTTATGTTCTGTAACTTCTTTTTCCGAAAATCGCGCAGATTATGAGATAATGTGGAAAAACATGGTACAGCCAGAAGGCCACAGATGACACAGTAATACGGTGCAGGCGTTTTTCATGCCGGATAACTAAGGCCACGGACATACACTCACAACATGTAATACTTGATGCTTTTCCACGTTAACAATGGTTAGGTGAATGCATATCAATGTTACGTCGATACGACACATTGCCTATCTTGTCATAATCTTGTCCTTAATTGTTATAATCTTTTCCTTAACTGTCTTGAATGCAGGGCAGAATTTTTTATCTGTTGCAGAATCCTGTCTTAATTTTCGAAGTCGTCAACGACTCAGCGCACATGCAAACCATGACCGCCTTAGAAATTCACCACCATTAACTTGCTCCCCATACGTAGCTGCACTTGTACTGACAACACCCACAGCTGCTACAACGGAGAACAAAAGTCGTAAGAGACTTGGCTGTTATCGGGATATTTCACGACAGTTTTGATCTTCCTCACCCAACCCCGGGTTTAATTTCGTAATGCCACTTAACAGGCCTTCCGGGGTACAAATTTTTTTCCAAAAAACTTAAAATTCTTAACATGCTAGTCACCAGAAGGGTGGCATGGAGTTCCATACTAAGGGCTTACAAACACCACGCGCAACCGTATAAAATCTAGTCATCCGGGCAACCAGGCGCCCAGGATATATGCACCCCCGCTGTACATCAACAACGAAATTCAAAGATCATTTCCTTCCCGACAACGTCCAAAACACCGTTAACAACCTGAATATGTAACTTCCTCCCGATGATTACGTGCTGTGGGAGGGCGAGAACGTACACTGTCGGGCCTCGCTCGTCTGGCTGGTCAGAATCAATATTTATCCGGTGGGCACAACTGAGCACTTCTCAAAATTCAAGCAGATACTAACATCAATCACAATGCGACAGAATGTTCTGCATGCTGAATGCCATCGTACAACTGGCAACGAGCAGGTTTCATAACGGTTGGATATGGGATGAAGAAATGCAAGACACAAATGGCAATGGTACTGTATAAAACTGTGGTAAAGCCAGCTTCCCTCAGACTTTACCAAGAAACTGTTTAGAATCAAATGAAATGTACACTATAAATTCCAACTTACAGTTCACGCTGCAAATTTCTGTGCGCAGCGACTAAGATTTCGCTAAACAAAATATACTAAAAAAAATATTTATCTTCTAAAAATCTATATATGACATCTGAATTGATGTGCGAAGAAAATGAAGTCCTGCCTGGTACACAAATCAAACACGGAACAGAAAAAGGCTTTCTTTAAGATCGAATAAAAATGTTATCGTTTTTAAACAGCATAAAACAAAATAACACATACCAGATTACTATAATTAACACTGCAATAAATACTCGCAAACTGCAAACTTGCAAAATGCAAATTTCGGCGAACTGCACACAAGTACTCGCATCATATTTAACAACAATGCAAACGCTTTGATTCCCCACTAGAATGTTAAAGTTCTGCACTTTTACGATATTGGCTGAGATCTTGTTTATTTGGAAACTACGGGAAAATAAAGCTTTTTTTTTTAAAAAAATGGAAAATTTCGAAACAATCTATTAAAAAAAAGTTGCATTTTGCGAAATTTATATCCGTGGAGCTTCGCGAAAATTGCGATTCGCAAAGAAATCAGTAACTTCAGGTGAATCAAATTTTCTCGCACAGTCGAGCCCCCGCCCCCCAGTCGTTGACGGCACTGCCTGTAAGCGGGTACAGAAGGAAACCACAAACCTTCATAATGCGCCGAAATTCAAACCAAGCAACTCGAAATCATACCTACATTCAGCAGAATCCTCGAGAAGCTAACAGTTTCCCAGCTAGTCACAAAATTCCCAAAATCTTGTTGCGACCATCCAAAGCAAACACACAAGCACAAAAGTCAAAAACACAGTCTACTCCTTGGGTAACGACACTTCAGCTGCGTCGGATAATGGGTCAAGTGAATAACAAATCGGTAACGGTGCACAATGAAGCGAACGTGCCTACGGTACCATCCCTTCCTGCGCCTGTGGGAAATGAAGAAAACCACACAACCAATCAGAATAGCCGGAATCGGGTAAAGATTTATATTAGATGCTTCCAGAACATAAGCATACGTGCTAAGCACTCGATCAGTTTTGGTGTTACACACACCACTTAAGACAGAGGCGTAGATGGGAGGGTAACATTAAAATGGACTTTACAGATATAGGAAGGGGCGGAGACAACTGGGTTGTCGTACTTCAGGATAGGGACAACTGGCAGACCCTTCTGAACACAGTAACGAACATTTTTTATTTACCACTGATACACAAGAGAATTGTTTTAAAAAGAATATTAAAATTTACATTAAAACAGCTCCTACATGTTTCGGTGCAATCACCATCAACAGGCAGCGCATTATTTGAGCTTGCTAAAGTTATAGTTGTTAAAATAATCAATTAAAATACATTGGTGTGGTTAGTTCGGTGGTGTGGCTGCATATATTTTTATGCCCTTTTTGGTGTATGTGTGTTGCACTGTTCCAAATTAGACTCAGCCACACCACCGAAATAACGACATCAATGTATTTTGATTATTTTAACAACTATAACTTCAGCAAGCTCAAATAATGTGCTTCCTGACAGTGATTGCACCGAAACATGTACGAGCTTAATGTAAATTTTAATATCCTTTTTAAAATCAGTTGGTAAATAAAAAACTTTGAAAATACCAAGCTGGACGGTATGACTGTGAAAAAAAAAACAGTACTGAACCTTCGGGTTGCATAAAAGGGGAAGTTTTTGGAGACTTCACAAAGAACTCGGATACATCCGGGGAAAGAAGAATGAATGCGCGGGGAAGGAAGAATTCTGGGTTCCTAGCGTGATCAAGCAAGACTGTTCAGCGCAACTGCGAGATATTGCTCAAGGGAGTATACCCTGTAGAGGCCCCTAGGGCTGCAGGATTTTGGGACTCCCAGGATTTCTAGACAATCGGCACATGAACATGCCAAGACTGTCAACCCTATGCACCGGCCGTCTTTACTCCCCATGAGATATACCTGTTACTCATCTCTGAAGCTGAGTCGAACCGAGAGCCATGGTGCCACAGTTAAGGGTTAAGTTAATGAAAAAACCGGCGACCCCATTAGGAATCGAACCCGCGACCCTCCGACTTGAAGGTAAATGGCGTACGAATAACACAAACTACTCGAACAAAACGACATTTGCCTGGAAACGGCCCCAGCGCGAACAAAGAGGCGGTGTTGACCTTGGCCTTGTGTCTTCCAGTCTGCTCGCGACATTTTAGGTGCGTGCGTTAATAAAATATGAACTGCTTGTTGCTACAGATCACAGAACTGTTTATGATTTTGCAATGAAGGAATATGGTAATCGAGAAACAACTGATTGACAATGAATGAGGTCGCCGCAGCAATGCATTCAACAGGTAGAAAAGAGCGGTTATCCCGATCAGGCCTAGAGGAGGGTATGGGAGAGGTATTCTTACCCACGGCACCCCATGGGCGTGAGTGGTCGTCACACACCGACCACTTTACCACCAGAGAAAAAAACCAGGTGTCCACTGAATGGTAGGCGGTGTGGGTCCAACACCCGGTCCCGACGTTTTGGAGAAGAGACAAACCTCGTCCGTTCCGGGATTCGAACCAGGACTATCCAGTCCCTAGCACAATCACTATACCGACTAAGCAATCCGATTTCATTTTAAAGTATATACAAAAGTGCTCTGCTAATAATATTAATTTGAATGCCAATTACGATTACACAAATGTGATAATTTTAATTGGAAATGTTTTTACATTCATCAGTTATATTCATGCTTTAATTTGCTCCATTCCCGTGTCTGTATGCCAAGGTAATCGGCCTACCACCAAATTCAAATAATGTAAATACTGTGTGCGAACGTTCATAGCAAAATCCAAGCCCTTATGTAGCTTCTGGTGATACACAGCAGATTTTTTCTCCATCTTGTAGCCAGACCACATCTGTGAGAAAGCATTTCTTTCCCTCAACCCTCTCGCTTTTACCCACGTTCCGTCACACGTGACAGCTTCACATCTAATTGCGTGGAGTTGATATTTGGAAATTCAGTTTGGCATTTGTGTGGACACATTTATAGTTTTATTCGGTAAGGAAATTTGCTACTTTCGGCTCTGTTGTGGGCGTTTCTTCCATACGGACACTTAAAGCTTAACTTCTGAGAATTTTAAATTGGTCAGCCAATGAAAAGTAAAACCGCTTCGTTGTCCGATCTATCACTACAGGGAAGGGCGTTGGAGGTGTCGCCCAGAAGAGATTTGGAGTAAAGTGCAGAGGTGACTCAAATCTTGAAAAGCAGTGAGAAAATTTGTTGCGAGACTGGAAGTCAGCTGAGACCAATGTTTACCAGATTAGACAAACAAAATAAAGCGGCATCTATAAATGAAAACTACACTATTATAAGACACCTGAGATTTTCTCATGCTCTGAAAGGGCTAGACCGTGCTCCTAAACTACAGGGTTGAAACGGGAAGTTGGGATATGTCCCGTTGTTGTGGCGTGGAAGAACCTCCAGTAGACGGCGACAATCTTCAAGAAAGGTGACAAGTGCCCAGTGCCTTCCTTCCTCTTGGCACGTTATTACAGAACCGCGGCCTCTTCTGCAGACAGTACCATCACGTGCTACTGTACTTTTTTGTGTGCGCAAACCAAATGCGCACTCGGCACAGCGGCGAGATCGTGACAAACCGTAAATGAATACTTACTTTTCATTTGTCAGGTGTTTACGAGGAAATCGCTTCATCATTTTCGTCCCCCACAAAAACGAATGGAGATTTCAAAATCACTGTCACCACATATTTGCCGCTGTTTTGCAAGGTTCAAAGTCCTTTCATGGCATACGACCGGCACTGGGATTCTGTCATAACTCCACCGTCACCGTTCAGGCCACAGTCCCCGACGTCAAAAGTAATGAACTTGCCTTCCGCATCACCTATGCAAAGTTCACCCCATAACCTACCATGACGGTCCAGAGGGGGAGTACTCTTTCTTTAACCTCGGCGCATGATGGGGTGGGTGGTTGACGTCGCGCCCCGGCCGTTTTCCCTCGGGAATGACACGGTACCCCTTATATAGGAGGATGCGGTTGCCCAGGCCCGGCCTGGACGGGTGCGGAAAATCTCACACCCTCTCCCCCCTTGGGATTCGATACGCGGACCGTCCAGCCCATAGCGAGTCGCTATACCGACTACGCTATTCAGGTCCATTAACTTCAGGGCAAATTCGATACTTGTGTCATATGCGCCTACAATAACTTTATTGCAATAAATTAACGAAAAAATATTAAACGGACTCTACATTTATGTAAAAGTGAAAGAAACAACTTAGAACACCAAGGCGTAGATGGGAATAAAACATTAAAATGTATCTTAAAAAGGGGTGAGATGACGGGCATGGACTGGATTGATCCGGTTCAGGGACAGGTGGCGGTCTCCTGTGAAAGTGGTAATGAACCTTCGGGTTCCACAAAATGCGGGGAATGTCTTGACTACCTGAGGAGGATGTGTTAGCTCCTCCAGAAGGACTCTGCTCCACGGAGTTAGAACTCTTCTGGTTGAAAGGATGCACCCAGCATTTTATTTTACTACTAGCACCTTTTGACAACAATCACTCCCAAAGCACACGTGCAACAAGATCCTCATCTGACATCTGTATTGCGACTGGCTTGTATTGTGCCTTGAAGCGCTCTTGTAGTGAGGGTTGCGGTATGTTCGGAGCAGCTCCGGACAGTCTTGCACAATCAGTGTGGGTTCGCCCTAAATAAAAGGAGTTCTAGACGGAACTCGAAGCCTGAATTCCTCCTACAAAGACGTCCAGTTGTACAGGCCCTGTGCCTGTTAATGGTATGCGTAACAACGACACATAATGCAGCAATGATAATCCATTTAACTAAAGCACCAGCCTGCTGATGGTCATATGTTCGAATTCCGGCCGAGAAAACTTTCTATTGCTTGCATTTTCAAATACGTTAATGGTTACTATTACCATCAAAATCATTAGGGAAAGTCGGGTAAGTGTATGCACTTTGGTGTTTCGTGTAACCAGCACGCTGTTGTAATGTACGAAAGGCTATATTACATGACTGTTTATTTATTTGGGAAACATTTAATATGTTAAAACCTCAACGATATACTTCCAATGTTACAGAGCCACTGAAATGATTATGTGTACAATGCGTACTCTTGTACATCCTGGCGGGTAAGAATACGCAAACTAGAAAAGACCAAAGATATAATTGCTAGTTTCTTCGTAGCTCGTACGGAGCACTTACCATCCTGTCCAGTCCTCGGTTATTGGCTCTTCATATGCATCGCCACCTGCGTTTTAAGATGCTAATTTATTCTTTGTTAATTAATAAGGACGATTTTCGCGATGTCGATGGCTTTGAAAAATCTTATTCTCTTTCGGTGATCTTTCTCGTTTTCTTTTCTTCACGTCACCCACCCCGCCCTTCTTTCTTCTCTTGTCACGTGACCCTGACAATATTTCCGATTTTCTTCCAGCGTTTCTTCGTTTTACTGTTGTCAGCTTGTGGTAATATATGAATTTGCACACTTATTACACCTCTTTGTCGTTCTGAGGCAGGCTTATCTAGAACAGAAACAAAGTCGTAATAGTAGCGTTTGGTGCAGCAGATGACGACAGAACCGTCCCACGCACACTTATGGAACCGACCTGAATATTATTCCCTTCTTGTGTTGTCGGATTTTCAGGTTCTTCACGTTTTCCGGGGTTTTTCTTCCTAACTATCTCTTAATTTCTTAAAAAAATTCTGGCACTGTATTCTACTTAATCCAATTATTCTACCCATGCTGCACTGTTCTGGAGTACGAACAGCTAGCCCACGTCTCTTGCAAAAGCCTCTCACCCAGCCTTTCCCAGCAACTTTTTTTCTTTACTTCACCTGTGACTGAGGCCATTTAAATCAGGGAATTCTAGACCCATTTGCGTATACTCTTTCCTTACTAGCCCACAAAATATTGTGTCCTTATCCTGACAGTATTTCCCAAGTTCTTGCTCCATTTCAACAGTAAAGATATTCAAGAATCTTCCTAGTGGTAACTGTACCCTGAAAGTAGACCATTTTTCGAAGGACACTGTAAAAATTCAACATTGCTGTGTCATTCACTACAAAACATCGTTAGCATTTATGTGGCTCACTTCAACAGTAAAAATACGAATTACGACACCGTAAATTTATAGTCGACTGCTCAAGTTGTGGAAGGAACGACGCTGGAAACCAAACGTCACATTGTGACTCTCACTTCATGCGCTCTCAAAATCTTAGGAACAAAACAGGATTTTTGCAAGTACTTGCGGCTTTCAGTCGTTGTCTCAGAATGCATTCATTAGTTCCGACAGGCTTTGCAACCTGCTGCCAACTTTCACCACTGGATACCATGTTCTTCGCTTTTTCCATCTTTTCTTCCATAAACACCACCTTTCGCTATGATTTTCGCACCGTCACCATGTTTGTGTCATTTCTTATAAACAAAACTTCTCACATCATATGTAGGCATGTCTACGGACAATAACCGTATGAAATTTCAAATTCTTAGCTCACACTGTCCGTTAGACATCGCCAGAAAAGCGAAAATGCACATCTCACTGCAGCCGCCGTTTTGTTTTACATAAAAAGCAGTTTCGCTCTTCACATGACGCAATATTTCCCTGAAAAGTCCCCCAATATCACCCTGCGTCTCCATGCCGAATAAGAAACTTTCATTAAGTCGGCTACGAAATCCGCAAAAATGCCTCGCTAAGTATAAGATGCGTCTTATCACTTGCAGCGTCTTGTGTAGCGGGAAAATACGATACATATTTTTTGGATTCATTACATCAGGTGTTCCAAACTTTAATTTTGAAAAGTGGCCCCTAACTTGTTGCGGGCCGGACGTGCACAATCGAAATTAGTGGTATACCTAACCGCCTATATTACCGTGCAATTGTAGGCACATTCGCAAAATTGCGAAGAGCGCCTACCAGCTTCGTCATATCTGCCTTTCCGTTTCGCCCGCTAGGAAGGAGTATGCTCCCACTGGACAAATTTCATGAAATTTAATATTTCAGTATTTTTCGAAAACTGTCGAGAAAGTTCAAGTTTCATTAAAATCTGACAAGAATGACGGGTACTTTAGATGAAGAGCAATATACATTTATGATCTTATCTCGCTCAATTCTTCTTAGAATGCGAAACTTTTCAGACAAAATTTGTAAAGATAATCAAAACACGCATCGTATATTCACTTTTTTTCCCGAAAATTGTGCCGTTTATGAGATGTGTGTGTGTGTGGGGAGGGGGGGGGGGGACAGCC
>JGI20166J26741_11783029_pt1 | contig 10285 bp, 7 predicted proteins | sample TergutCu122P5_FD_26741 | JGI IMG/M metagenome (IMG submission 26741) | reverse complement strand
GTTTAAAAATTGCATCTTCAGTTGCTATGCCTTTTCTGAAACCAAACTGGTTTGCCACTAGTAGCTTGTAGGTATTAAAATGGTCTGTTAGTCTAGTATACAGGGCCTTTTCAAAGACTTTTGAGAAGGAAGTCAACAGGGATATAGGTCTGTAATTCTCTGGATTCGTTTTGTCCCCTTGTATTCCACATGTGCTGCATTTCTGTTGTAAAGTCTGTATATTCTAGAATCTTCTCAGTTTCTCTGGATGCCCTTTCTGTCTCCTGAAATTTAACATATATGTATATAGAAAAGCTGGTCCCAGTGGCTGTGTGTTCTAAGGCGTAGGTCTACGGCCACTCACCTGCTGAGATTGTGGGTTTGAATGCCACTGGAGGCATGGATGTCTGTCTGTTGTGAGTGTTGTGTGTTGTCAGGTATAGGCCTCTGCGACGAGCTGATCACTTGTCCAGAGGAGTTCTACCGACTGTGGTGTGTGATTCCAAAAAAAACAAAACCTCATGAATAAGGCGGAGGCCAAGACCCACTAGAGGGTTATCATGCCAAGAGAGAGAGAAAAAAAATATTTATATAGAAAAAATACATTCATCACATCTGAGGGGATTTTATTATTAGTGTATGCAGTGTATTACAACATTTTTCAGTCCAAAGGGACCATCTTCAAGTAACACATATATCAAAAAATTACTAAGAAGATACAGTGGGTTATGGGTGGTTTATATATACATGAGATCTCATTTGTACAAATAATTGGTTTATATTAAAGGTAATTGAGGTGTCTGTATAGATGTGACTTTTCTTTGGTAGATTTTGTAGTAAGTGGATGAAGGAATGTTCTTTCTTTATTCTGTGCAATCTGTTGATTTTTCATTGTAGATAAGGTAATTTTTGGTAGGTGAAATATGTGAGGGAGGAGGATGATGATGTTTGTCTTTATTTGGCGCTGAGTTAAGGATTCCATATTAGAAGCAGTTTCTAGATAAGAATTGCTGGTTTTGAATGACGATTCTGGAAAATAAAGTACAAATATATAAATATAAAAAATAATATTAAAATGAAGGTGGGGTGATTATCATGTGATGATATATTGGGATAAGATTAATGTATAGAAATAGAAATTTAGAAAAACACATATTTTTAAGTGTAAGTTGGGGTTATTTGTGCACTGTTGGTTTTATATGTATTATAGTTTCCGAGTGAGGAACCTGAAAATAATTGAAAGAATTATTTAATTAAATTCTTTCAATATTGTAAGTACAGTCTGTGCTCGGCTACTAAACTTAATGCTTCTCTGAACACAATATTCTTTTCACCCCAAGCACAATATTTTTTGCGATAATTCATTCATGCACAGCACTGTCAAGCTACGTCAGTGTTGTTATCCAAGGTCATCTGGCCATTGTATTGACTCCATGACACGAAGGAACAATGGCCTAAGGTGGGCACGAGAGGAAGCCTTGCAGGGGGGATGGGGGTTGAGGACGGCAACCTAGTAACGGACGTCATGGAGTTCCTTTATGCAAAACATCGATCCACTAATACAGCAGCAGGCATGTCAGAATTATGCCAAAAAGTTCTTAGTACAATTGAGGTTATGTCAGTCAGTACGGCCTGAAGTACTTGGTTTCTGTTCATGAGGTGGCCTTCGAATTTCAGCTGAGATACTTTTATCGTGACTGAAGATTTGGCGCGCTCACAGTTGAAACTGGCAGACATGTGTCTGTTTTCACCATTTCTCATATTCTGCATGTAAGGACGTTAAAACCGCTGAACTGAATGTAATGAAATTTTATATTGCAAAATTTTCTAATCTTTGTCGACATATTCCAAATTCTGTTGAAATCAGACAGTAGTATCGGACACGGTGAATACTAATGTCTGATTAAAGGCTGGTGTTTTTCCCTCACTTTACCTACCAGCGTACCCGAACTACAGAATAGGATGTCCCCCCAAACCGTTTGTCGCTATCAACCATCCGGACTCGGCAGTTACACTAAAAGTTCTGTTACTCTCTGGGGCCGCTATAGCTCAGTCGGTAGAACGACTCGCTACGGGCTGGACGGCCCGGTGTTCGAACGCTGGTGGTGGTGGGGGGTAAAATATTTTCTCATAATCGTCCAGACCGGCCCTGTGGCCCACCCAGCTTCCTGTACAATAGGTGCTTCTGGCTTTTCTTGGTAGTAATGCAGCCGGGGCGTGGCGTTGATCACTCGCCTCCATCTAGCTCCGACGTTAAGAATGAGTGGAGTATACCTGCAGTCCACCCTCTTTGCCAATCGTATACATTACTCTCAGGCCTTATATTTTGAAGAAAGTGTCATATTAGCTTGCTTATCAGACTGGTTAATAATAATAATAATAATAAATTTGTTTAAGTCTCCTTATAAAGGTTGCTTAGACTTCTGTGTTTTTCTCAAGGCCTAGCTTAAAAGCGACGATAAAAAGATGGCTATAGAGAATTATCGACAGTAATTAGAAATTTAGCAACCGTGATAACTTACGATCTAAGAATTTTCATGCAGTGTCTTACAAAAACAACGGAAGTACCGGTAACCGTGGCCGGTGTCCGTCCAAATGTGTAGGCGTCACGGTTTGGGGCCACGCAATTAGGTCGACAGCTGAAATGAATCTTTACAAAAATATAACGTACCTTACGTTATCAAAAATAACTTCATTTCTAATAGGCTTTAAATGATGACTAGCCCTCACAGTCTGCGCCAAAACAATGTTTGAATTGTAAGAGTACAGTGTGATGCGCAATTTTATTACACTGCACGGAGATAACCCTTCGATCGTCCGTATGGATAATTCGTTAGTCCGGTAGACGTATTTCCAGCCTTAAAGAACAAAGTTGTGCCGATTGTCTAGAAATTGTGCGAACCTGAACCTTCTGGAGCTGTAAGGGCCTGTCCAGGCCTGTACAGGAAGAGCTTGACCTTTTTACACGGACAAAGTAAGACTTTTCCTGTGTACGACATGACAGCATGTGAAGGCGTAGAGATATAGTTCCACGCCTTTTTAGACGCGTCCGCAAAATTGGGAAAAGTGACTATTAGCTTCGTCGTGACTTTCTATTTGTCTGTCTCTTTGTCTGTCCGTCCGAATCTTTCCGTCCGCATGGAACAACTCTGCTCCCACTGAATGAATTTCCATGAAGTTTGGTATCTGAATATTTTTTGAAATCTATCGAGAAGATTCAAGTTTCATTAACATTTGACAAGAATAACGGGTACTTTACATGAAGACCAATATAAATTAATGACAATATCTCACTCAGTTCTTCCTAAAATGAGAAGTGTTTCAGACAAATTTGTAGTGAAAATCAAAGTGCACATTTCATGTTCAATAACTTTTTTTTTTTCGAAAATCGTGCCGTTTATGAGATAATGTGGACAAATATGGTACAGGTGGACAGTCCACACATAACATGGCGCATGCGCATTGCATGCTGGATACCAAAAGCTACAAACACACACACACACACACACAATATGAAATATTTACTGCTTTTCCACGGCAACAATGGTTACACGAACGCGCCTCAATGGTACGTTATACGTACATTGCCTGTCTTGTTAACCTTGGCAGTCTGTGACGATAAGTGGTGAACTGCTTTGCGCCCGGCGAAGGAGCACCAGTTTCCCTTCGAATAGGAGGCTGCGTGGGTTCCAGAGGCTGTCTGGATATTTTGGAGAAGATAAAAATGTGTTGGTACTGCGGGCGATCGGGTCGGGATAGCTCAGTCGGTATGACGACTCACTACGGGCTGGACGGTCCGGGGATCGAATCCCGGGGTGCGAGATTCTCCGCACCCGTCCAGACCATCCCTGGGGTCCACCCAGCCTCTTGTACAATGGGTACCAGATATCTCTCCTGGGGATAAGGCGGCCGAATCGTGGCGTTGACTACCCACCCCGTCTATCACAGAAGTTAAAGAAAGAGTAGAGCTATACCTCTACTCCCCCTTTAGGCTTTCGTGGCCTGTTGGAGGGTGAAATTTATCTTTTGCTGCCGGGAGTCAAACTGCGTGCATGATGGTTAAATTGCAGTACGTGACACCAGTCAGGAACGGACACAAAGGACACTTACACAATTAAAGACATCATATCGCGTTTCTCACATTTTTATTTCCCCTTCTGGTAAAGAAAACTGTGTCGACAAAATCGGTTCGGCTCTCCGAGTAGCTTAGTCACCCATCAAGACGGTTGTGTTTTCAGTAACTGCATGCTACCAGAAACCGAAGGCTCATTTCAGTTGGCTGTTCAACAGTCACCCTGCCATTCGACTCCATATGGTCTGTGACACTGACAGCGTCGTTAAACGAGCCACACATAAAGTCCACTCGTCAAAGCCCACCGTTGGGTATCATTCTGAGCCACTGGTATCCAACTGTTGTCCTCCAGCCAATTTCCCTACCTACATTGTTCGGTGGCGCAGATGGTTGAGGAACTGTGCTACATACGGGAAAGTCGAGGATTCGACTCCCGCTGGTGTCATTGGAATTTTTCATTGACATAATCCTTCCGGCCGGACAATGGCCATAGGGTCGACACAACCTCTGATAGAAATGAGTGCCAGGAATATTTCCTGGTGAGTAAAGGCGGCCGGTGCGTAAGGCTGACAATCTTACCACCTTCATGTTCTTGGAATCTGGGAGCCTCAACTTTCTGGAAACCTCAGGACATGTGCGGTCATTGTTGTACTTTACTTCTACCACATGTACTCCCGTAGTCCTCCATTCAAGCGTACCTATTTTTCATTTTAAATACCGCAATGAAACTTACCGACAACATTAGTTCCTCGGTAATCGGGAATATAGGGGGGCAGGGGTGGTCCGGATTACCCGGGAATCAGGATCACTCAGGGTAAAGTGCATGGAATTGGTAACATAAAAAAAACATCACTTAAAGCTGCAACGCCGAACGGTACATAATAATAACAATAATAATACTGAGATACTTTGTCGCTCTCATTTCACTCTAATAGCGAAATAAGAAATAAAGAGAGCTACGACGCTCCTTACTCTTGAGCAGTTACAGACTGACTGGTTCGTCCCGCTTCACCACGCCACCATTGTCGGAATACGGATTGTCTATTTTTCCCCAGTGATCCTGGCAATGACCAGAACGAGCAGATCACCGGGGTTGGCCCGAAATTATCCGGATTATCCCGGAATCCGGATTACCCGATCCGGATTACCAAGAGACTGATGCATGTGAAGCTTAGCCTACTTACAATGGTAATCACCTCGTACTGACAATTTAGCGAAACCGAGAACAGTAGTACTATGCAGAAATGAACTGGAAGGCCTCCGACAGGAAACGTGTATGAATGGTGCAGAAGTAGTAGTCTGTCAAAGAGTTTCAGCATCTGATGCGAACGTCACGAAGGTCTTCGTTAGACTACAGGACTGGTCTATCACATGTCAGCTATTATAATTTTCAGCATATTTACCGACGTTTCGTGCAGTATTTTCAGTATACAGTGGGGCTGTAAAGTAAAATCAGAAAGTTAAATGGCTGTATCTTCTAATCGGAATGGTATATTGCTACATTTATTGCCCCATTTTAAAGCCTTTACAATATCATTAAGCCCCCTATTTCAACATAGGCCCCAGTATTTTGCACACACTTCTGCTATCTGGAAGACACAGATTCAACACCTTTCGTTAAAAGTCAAGACGACAGCGGCAACAGTATCTCGAATTTGTTGTTGCAATTCATCAAGTGTTCTTCGTTTTGATGTGTAGACTGTCTGTTTGGCCCAATTCTAACAAAATAAATCTCGTAGATTGACACAGAGGCTTAATGGAGGTCATTATGGTGGTCCTCGACGCCCAATCCACAGACCATGTAAGTGGCTATAAAGCCACGCATGTACAGGTAGCTCAAGATTCGGCCATAATCCATCTCGCAAGAAGTGCAGTTCTTGACAATTGTCCTCCTTGGAAACAATGGGCAACATGAATTTTTTTAAACATTATTTATTTATTTTCCAATCATTCTGTATATCTGCCGTCTGTCAGTCCAGCCTTAGTACAGCAAACTTCTTCAAGCAGTGCCATCAGAAAGAAATCCATCAAAATGTGTATGTAGTAAATCGCACTGTAGTCAGATCTATATTTATCGTTCATTACTTAACGATACCGAAGCACACGCCCTGTTGCAGTATTAAGTTAGTTGGCTGCTTCATGGTCATGGGTCACACCCATTTTAAAATTTATCGAATTTGTGACATAATTTCTTAATGCGGTGACCTAAATTGTCTTACTGTGTTATCACAGATTGTCAGTTGGTTGGTGCTGCTAATCATTCACTTACTGTACTGTACACTGCAATGCATAGATATTTGTGTCGTGGCTTAATAATTCATGTACTTATGGTTTGTTTAGCGTCGGCTGTCAATAGTTCGGACTAACTGTCTTCAGACTCCTAATATCTGTGAAACCTTCGTGACCGATCGTGAATTTCCCCGGAACCCTGTAAAGTCAAAGTGTACCTTTGGGTGCAAAAATAAAATGAATCCTTTCAAAACACAAACTTTTATTTATAATATAGAGTATTTAGACTTATTTATAAAAAAACAATCTTTTATATTTGGTGATTTGTATCAAAAATAAATACGATGCCGATTATGCACAACCATTGGGAGAAACTTCGTATATCCCATATTTGTGCATTAAAGTATATTGAAGTAAGGGCCTGGGTATTTTAATTTACTGGTTAATGCTGAAATGCCTGATTGGGAAGGAAATGTGGATTAAATGTGGCGAATTTAAGTTGGGAAGAAGGCATGAGAAGCATGCAGTAACAACTTGGGATGTATGGAACCATATCAGCAATTGTGCTAAGACAGGTGTAAACCAACATAACCTGCGTCGAGACGGAATGCAACATGAAATCGATGTCAATATGTACGTAAATGTTCGAAACCTACTGCACAGAAAACGTACTGTCTTTCCGTGACAAGGACTATGAAGCATGAAATTTGCCTATATATTTAGAAATCTAGTTCGTTTTTCAAAAAGACGCCCTGCTGCCCAAATTGAAACTCCATGATTAATAAAATTGTTCTAATTAATACATGAAAATTCATTTCTCACTCACAATCAATATGCTGCATTTCCATTACTGTGCCGTCTAGGGAAGTAACAGCTGTTTGTAGTTAGCGTCACAGGACCATGTAAATACGCTATGTGGACAGTGCCCTGTGCAGGGGCTTGCAGTGCTAAATTACGTTGCACTTATAGTAACCTGAGGAAAGGAAATAACTTCAAAGACCTAGGCATAGATGGGAGGGTAATATTAAAATGGATCTTCAAGAGGTGGGATGGAGAGACATGAACTGGATTCATCTGATAAAATAATTTATTCAGTTGAACACAACACGTATATAGTCATTAATACACAGTTGGCAACATGTTTCGGATCTAGTGAACCATATTCAGGCCAGTACTTAATATACGGACATGGTGTATTCAGTGAGTGCGCACATTATTGGATCCCATATTGTTTACAAACCATTTTTATTTTAAAATTCAAGTTAAAAATTTATTGGCCGATATATATTTCAAATCTATGCAAAACTTCTATCAGTACATTGGTAAATCCATATTAAAATTTTATGCTAGCTTATATATATTGCGAGATAATCAAAAGCTCTTGTCAAATGGACGTACAACTGGGATTGCATATATATGATTCATCTGGCTTAGGATAAGGACAGGTGCCAGCGCTTGTGAATGCGGTTATGAACTTTCGGGCTCCTTAAAATGCGGGGAATTGCCTGAGTAGCTGAGGATCTCTTAGCTTCTCAAGAAGGATTATGTTCATGGAATTAGTCGCCTAGTTAGTACAGTAACCACTCTGCTTTGAAGGATAGAAGGCGAAAGGTCTTCTCAAAATTTCTTGTTTTTTAATCAATATTTTATCCAACAAATGCACTTCGTACTACAACATCAAAATACTGTAAATGATTATTACTATCAGCTTTATGTATTTTAACATTTTATGTATTTTAACAACCGAACGTTTTAATTATATTTATAAGAATAAACAAAACGTATATTGGCAGGTTGGCTTGTACACCTTCGTTTCAGTAACTCTCTGATGATGACACCTCGGTGCCGAAACGTGTAGGAGTTTATGTCATGTGTGTTGTATTCGAATTGCATTTGTTAGATAACATACTGAATATAAGAACATGCACGGTATGAATAACGTACAAAATGAACAGCGTAAAATTCTTATTCCTTATTTTCCAGAATCACCAATAGCGGTGTGAACACTGTAGGGCAAGAAATGGCATGGAGTTACTGAGTCACGTGCTTCGTTCTTTGGGTGATACATTCAGGTGATAAGGTCATAATCCATATGCAAATTTGAGTACGTAAGATCCAGTTTAACAGGTACCCCAAGTACGCCATTTTAAGTCTAAAACTACCTCGTTGTTTACAGGTAGATACGTCGATAGTATCGATCCTAGCTGTGTATACATTTTTCATTGGAGCGGGTCACGAAGGCTTTAAACAGCATGTCTTAGACACGCTTCTGGAAAGGATAAACATGAAGGCAGTAGAATTCGAGATTACTTGTTGTACATATAACCTGTAGCGGAGGTCTGAGTTCAGACCTAGAGTAGTGTGTGTGGAATTTGTGGTGAAGTAAGTAGCGGGGGCCAGATTTTTCTCAAGCATTCCTTTTTCCCCCTGTCATTTGCTGATCCACCAGTCTCGCTATTCGTCTGTCACAGAGCTAGCACAGTAGGCACATTTGAGGCCGCTGCACAAAGGGCCTCAATCTCACCACTCTGCTGTACTTTATATGAACTTGTTGTGTATGTAGAGTTAGCGTTTTCTTGCGCGTTAACGTAGTTCCACCCAATCACCTGGCAGTCCGAGCCATTACAAAAACGGAGGCAAAGCGTCCACTTGGTTTGACTGTCTTCTAATAAAGGTACATTAGTGTTGAGAATCACATTCGTTTTATTTATTTCTTTATATCATTGATACTCAGTGGGATGTCACGTATTAAAAACAAAGACTTAGGAAGTACAGAAAATATGTTCATTTGTGGCTCTCAAGATGCACATCAGTATAATGTGAAGTCAATAGGATGTGTGTTCAAATTTATTAATAGTTATAAAGTATAGTAAGAAGTTAAAATTGCATTAACGTAAGAATTAATAGCAGATTATGTGGCTCGCTTACGTCTGTTCACGTGCTGACCTGTTTAAATGTAGCTCGCTTACTTCTGTATTCACACAAAAGGCAATGCGCATGAGTAACAACGAAGCCTTTCTTTTGTGGTTTCGAATGGGTATAAATGTCTGTTTATCTTGGCCGAATTACCACCCATATTGAATATTTTTTATTAATTTTATTTAGTGTTTAAGAATGAATGTTCTTCAAGTAACTTACGGCAGTTCTCTTCTGATATCACAATCTGTTCTTCAAGTATGTTCATCCTGCCATTACGTTTGTCATTTCATGACCTAGAATGTTCAGCGGACGTCGCCAGATAACACACCATGTGCGTCAGGCTGTGGAGAGTTTTGACGACGCTGTTAACGGCGCTGTTGATGATAATGATGACATAGTGACTGCGTGCAATTAAATTAGTTCTTAGTTTCTTTTTGTTTTCATCGTTGCTGGTTTCTACGAACAGAATCCTTTTGGGGGAGCTGATGGTTGCTCAGCCGGTATATGACTTCTTCGCCGAAAACTTGCCTTCTCGGACGTTACGCTATGTGGGCTGTTAAATGTTTATGGACTTTTCGAAGGAACGCACTGCCCTTATCTTCATATTCAAACAGCCGGTAACTATTTACTAGTCGACATGAGGTCACAGCCCGTAAGGCTGTATACTGTAGCAACACGACTGTGAGAAACTCAAACCTGGCAAATCCTTCGCCTTGCAAGGACCACAAAGATTCCGTGCCCCTCTCAAAGGATCTGGTCCTTTGAACTTATTCTGTGCCATTTGTTTCCAGTTTACTCCTTTCCACTTTCTTCCTGTACCATTTATTTTAATGTCAAAGTCCATCGACGACTAGATCTTCCTACTAGTCTTATCCCTTTAGATTTTCTGACCAAACCTTTCACGTATTTCTCATCTCTGCTACGCGTGCTACATACCCTACCCCTATCATCCTTGAGTTATTCTTTCTAATATTCTGTCAAGTGCTGGTCCCAGTGGCCGCGCGGTCTAAGTCGTGGGCCTGCGGCCGCTGTCTTGCTAGGATTTCGGGTTTTAATCCCGCCGTGGGTATGCATGTCTGTCTGTTG
>JGI20166J26741_11782918_pt1 | contig 10286 bp, 11 predicted proteins | sample TergutCu122P5_FD_26741 | JGI IMG/M metagenome (IMG submission 26741) | reverse complement strand
GTAAGTAGTTTTCATACAGTCCTCCAAATTTTCAAAATTGATTAGGCACAATCTCGAAAATGGAGGGCGGTGAACGGCAGCGCGGCCGCAAAATAAATAAGGTTGCCGTGTTCATGGGGAACTCCTTTCGGGAGTCCCGGCAAGCGGCAACCTTATCTGCGTCATCAGCGGCGGCTCAGAGGATGGTTTCATCCGGTAAGCCATGTTTTTGGGGACAAAAAAGTCCGGCAAGACAGCAACAAAAAGTTGCCGCTTGTCGGACTCGTAAACATTGTAATCATCACCGGGTTTCCCCGCGAGGTCATGGACTTCGTGGGAGCGGAGCGACGGTTATGCGGACTCGGTACGGGCGCTATGCGCCGGATAATGATACCTGCCCGCCTGTGTCAAGTATGCGTACACAACGGTAAGCCTGATCCCCCATACCACATCCGTTGGCGCGACGCCTGCATTTCAGGCGCTTTTTAGCAGATTCCGTGCCGGCGTGGGTTCATCGCCCTTGCGGGGCGACGGCCGATTATTCAGTTTTTAATACATTATGGCCCGTTTATTTTACTAAGCCATATAGATGATATCCCCTCCATTTTGAGATAACTAACGCCTCGTCTATGAGGCCATGTAGATGATACCTACCTCCTGATGGCAGATTCCGCAGGGTATAGCGTCATGCCACTTGATATTCTTTTTGCGCGGATAGCAGATGAGTTCGAGCTTTGCCGTGGCCTCTACGACTTTGAAATCACCGCCGCAGTGCGGGCATTTGATTATCTTTGTCCCCGCCGTCTTGTAATGCTTGTCCCGGCGAAAAGCGAAATGGGGCATAAATTCCGGCACATTGCCATAGACGAGTATCGCGCAGAGTTCGTCCTCTTTTACTTTGATTTCCATTTTTCTGTCTCCTTAAAACGCAACATTGTTCACATCAAACTGAACACTATGGGTAAAAAAATGCGGTGGGCTGTATCAACGCAACAACCCCAATTCATTCAAACGGTATTCCATCGCTTCTTCCGAAACGCGGAAAAAGTTTGCCATATAACCCAGGATGTTTTTCTGATTGCGGTTGTGGTAAAAAGCCATTTTGGTCGTGCCTTTCGGCATCAAAATACGGCAGCCCAGGCGGTTCGCCTGACGTTCGACGGCTTTATCGGTTTCCGAGCTTTTGTATGGCTTTTCGTTCATAGCGGCGGTTTTGCCAAGCCGGGTAAAGTAATCTTTGTCGATTACCCAATGGGATAACTCATGAGCGCAAGTGAAGGCATACCGCCCATCGCCGCGGCAGTTGAATAAACCAGCGTCTATGATGATTGTCCCCGCGCTGAACGGCTCCAGCTTATAGCCCTCGCCTGTCAGGCGGTCATAAATTGGAACCATGCAATCCTCGAATACGGTTTCTCCCAACACTCGCCCGTTTTTGCGGAGATATTGAAACTCAATCGTCAGCTTGTACACGTTTTCGATAATGCTCTCTATGGGGATCGGCGCGGGCGCTTGCAGCAGGGAAGGATCATATTGGGATATAACTTTCCGGGCAATCGCTTCCAGCGCTTCGTTGCTGTATACGCAGCGGGTCATTGCGGCTTGTCCTACTTAGATTTACCTCGTTTTTTGAGTTTCTCTATAAATTCTATCCATTCATCATCGGTGGCGTCCACGTCCTTTGCCACCCGCAGAGCGATTTTGGCGTATTCGTTTGCCGAAATGTATTCCGGCAGGTCGCCCGGAACGGCGGTAAAGTTCTTGGACTCCGCCGCTAAATCGTAAAACATTTCCCGCTCCCGCTTGTCCAGCTTCAAAATCCGCGCGAGGTTTTCCAGAATATCCTCTTTTGGAGCGGCGTTGCGCCCCACTTCGATGTTGCTCATGTATACCGGGGAGATGTCCAGCATCTCGGCCAACTTACGGAGAGAGAGATATGGCTCCGATTCCAGCCGTTTTCTTCTTATAAACGCGCCAAAGGTGTTTTCATCGCGCATTTGATATAACCACCGCCTCTCCGTTCATTTCATTCGTACACATCAATCTGATTTGTACACATCAATCTGAACGCTGTGGTTATATTATAAGGGCGGTCAAGATAAATTTCAAGATGAATTTGTCAATTCACAATGAGGTGGTCAAAAAAACGGCCACCTCGACGATTTTTTTCAAAAGAATCGCCTATTCATCGCGTTTTTACGCCGCAAACCATTTATTGAACATACGTTGAGTACGCAGTAGTAGAATAGACAGTTGTCTAACGGCGCGACATAGACATACGTTTACGGCGCAAAAGATTTCGCCGCCCGCTCTATCATTTCACGGTACGCCCCGACCGCCTCGGCAGGGGCCGTTATCCTGATGGAACCACCCATGCCGAACACCCAGCCGTAAAAAGTCTTGCTCGCCATCACGCTGACTTTGGCTGTGAAATGCCTCGAATCGATAATTTTCGTATCCACGTCCTCGCCGAAACGGTCGATGATGGTTTTCATCATTTCGTTTTCGCATTTGAGCGTCACGTCCAGCAGGGGGCCGTCGTACATTTGGAACACCGACTTGACGAACGCCGCGAGGTCGAAATCCTCCGGCATGGGAACGGCGTCTTTTTCCGTCAGCTTTGGCGCGGCGATTCTGTCTATGCGAAAACGGATGACTTTGCCGTGGCTCTCCGAATAACCCGCGATGTAATAGCTGTCGCTGTTCCAAAGGAACCGCCACGGGCTGAACTCGTATATTTGCCTGTTGTGCTTATAGGTCTTTGCTTTATCGGGGCCAATCTCAAAATACATGAACTGAACGCGCTTTTTTTCGCTGATAGCCGTGAGCAGCAAGTCGGCGGTAATATATGCGTTTTCGTTTTTGGGTTTCACCTGGCTGTCGAAATACAAGCCGTCAGCCAGTTCTTTGGCCTGATAACAGCTTGACAGAGCCAGCAGCTTGTCAATCACGGCGTTGCTCCGCTTGGCGGTGAGGAACTTGGACGCCTGCGAGGCATCTATGAGCAGTTTAAGCTCAGGTATCTCAAAATGCCGCTCTCCGACAAAATACTGATTCTGGCGGGATTTGTTGCTAACCACATCGACGCCGGACGCGATAAGCTGTCCGATGTCCTGCGCGACTGTTTTGCGGGTCGCGGCGATGCCCTCACTCGCGAGGTAAGCGATAATATCGGCGATAGTGGTTTGATGCGCTTCGTCGGTTTGTTCTTCCAGGAATTTCTTAACGCTGAGGATTCTGCCTTTCTTGATAACTATAAAATTACCTTCCTTCTTTCATTCATTGCGCTTTATATATACATCGGCGCGTCCGCGCTTTCAATTTATCGCCGACAGCCCCCACTGCGCCATAAAAATATGACAGTTACTTGCATAAACTTACGACGCATTTCATACCCCCCTGAGTATGATTTATGGAATCTTTTATCCTTTTATCGTAAACTCATAGGCTGTTCCGGCTTTTACATATTCAAACTTCGATTGGTCAATTTTCACCGTAATGCCTTTTTCGTTAAATTCAAGCATCCCGCTCATTTCCGGCCCGTCATAAACGGATGAAATCGGATGAAACGCTCCCGCCGAATCTGATTTGACCGTCAATCAATTTCGCGGTCGCAGTAATACTAAACAATCTGAAACTGTCCATCTCAAACTGGATAGCATTCGCGTCCGTTGCTATGATGGTTAAGCTGTCCTGTTTGTCCTCTCAGGGCTATGCGGACGATGAAACCCCCGCGAACGTTTCTGATTCGCTTAATCAGTATCAGAGTTATATCGGAACTTGGTATACCAATCTCCCTCAGAACAGTCAGATCTTTATTTGGCATAGGGTCCTCCCTGTAGAAAAATATGTGCTTTCAACTGAGTCTGAAAGTGTGTATTTCATATGGAGCGGTCCGAAAGCGGATCGTATTGGCGTTCCCCGCGACGGTTTGGCTGTCCGTCTCAAAAATATCGCAGCGGCAGACGTGATAGCGGCGGTTGAACCGGATATCCACCGTCCGGCTTTCACCGGCGCAGTCCATAATCCTGAGAATCAGCCCGTTGCCGTCATTGGCAGGTTTCAACGCCAGCACGCGCAGATGTTCGGCACTGCCCAGCAGCCCTTCCTGTGCCGGCGCCTTACCTCCCGGCTCAGACGAATACCTGGCGGTCAGAGGCGACATAAAATCATCCGCCAGCCGGAAACCGGACTCATCTCTCACACCGAAGTAAAACCGATATGAAAAGCTGAGATCCCCTCCGATCCATTGCGGAAAGTTTGTGCCCCATGCATTGTTGAAAAGATTGCTGAAAATGAGCGGAGGACCCTTTCTATAATCTGGCGCGAATCGGAGCGTGCCATTTTCCGAAACCGAAAAAAGAGGAGCGTCACGGCAAATCATAAGGGCATTCTCTTCCCCTCGGCAGAGTTCGACAAAGCTCTCACAGCAATATATCTCGTGATTTGCGTCTTTAGCAATGTCCCCCGCGATATCAATCATATGACCCATTTTATTGAAACGGATGAGACCGGTTTTCGGGCAAAACCCTACCATCAGGCAGCCCGAATCGATAAACGGGCTCTTTTGCTTACCTGGCAGGCTGAAAGTCATGTCCAGCGCTTCGTTATCGTCGTAAAGCGTCAACTCCAGAATAACCTCCGGGCTGTTGCCATATTCAACATAACTGCGCTCCGGGTTTTTCAACCGCACAGTCAGCGTCCCGAAACCCTCGCCCGCCAAAAAGCCGATATCAATCAGCTCCGCCGTAAAAATTTCATGGCCTGTTTCAGGGTAGTTCATGCACCCGAGGTCGTTTACGAGCCAATCGTAAAAATAATAGGCGTATGACCTGATAAACTCCGTGATGTCCTCGCTTCCGAACTTTTCGTAAGTATAGCCGCCCAGCCCGTACAATGGGTCGAGCCACTCGCGGCCTCCCCGTTTGTCAATTATGGAGAGTAGACAGCCTCTCTATATCTACCTCCGCCCGCAGAAAGTCATTTTCAAATATACCGCTCGCGGCGTCGTATCGCACGCGGCATAAATTTGCCAAATAAGGGCACAAGGCAGGCGACGCATTATCATCAGCCAGCAGAGTGGTGTATCCCAGTGCCGGCACGTTTTCTACATAAACCTCCAGACGTCCACCGTGTTTCCGGCACCGCGTGGATATGCCGCTGCTGGCATATTTAAGGCCGGTGCCTTTCAGCACATCTTTCCATGCGTCAACATCGGTCCAGCCGCTCTTCTGACGATTCAGTCCATTACAGGCAACCAGCCTCGGGCCTTCCGCCTCAACCGAAGCGGCGAGGGTATTCAGCGCGTCGGAGCTGAGGAGCGCGGCAGCGCCGGAAATGGCTTTCGAACGGTCGCGCTGCTCATCCCACGACGCCTCAAGGCGGCGAACGGCAGGCTTCACAAGACTTCGTTCGAATTCATTCTTCTCGTAATGCCTGCCATAACCCAAAGTAATCTTGACATCCAGCCCCCAGGTGTGCTCGCCAAACAGCAGGCTCTGTTCATGGGCTGAGGCAATCCCTTCCCGTCTGTCCACCCGCCCTGTGAGCGCCAAAACTTTTTCCGCTTCGCCGAGCAGAATACGCGCCCGTCTTAAAGAAGATACTTCAGCGGGGTAGCTGCCAACGCCGTGTATCCATGTATCGGCCAGATCCTGCGTAACGACGGGGATTTCTTCCCCAAGGAACGGTGTGAGCTCTCTGTAAAAATCGTCTAGGGTTCCAGTTACGATTTCGACGCCCGGACATTTGCGCCTGGCTTTTTCGACAAGCCCGGCTATTACTGTGGGGTCATGGGGTCCGATATTGTCTCCTGTCTGCATCAGCGCCAGCCACACCGGATAGGGCCACCCCTCCGGCGGCAGCAGTCCCGAACCGTACCCGCCCTTATTGTAAAAAGTAAGCACCCGCCAGCCGTCCGGGCCCTGCCAGTGGAACAGCGTTTGCACGTCCGGAGGCATACAGCCGACATTACAACCCAGGTGTAAAAACTTAACTCCGGCTTTGCTCAGCAATGAGGGCAGCATACGCGTGTGCCCCGGCACGTCGGTCATCTTCGCTGAAATCACGTTTTTCCCGAAGCTTTTCGCCAACGCGGCGGACCACCACACGCCCTTGATAAACTCCTCCACCCCGGTAAATTCGGTGTGCGTGGTAAACGGCAGCATATGAAAGGCGATTTCGCCGCTTTCTATCATCTCTAACGCCCACTCACGCAGAGAGGGTTCCATCAGCCCCGGTTTCAGCGCCTGGAGCAGCGGCCACGAAGACATGGTTCAGATATATGGCAGTTCGGGGTCATAATTTTTGGAAGCGTCGATAGCTTTTATAACTTCTGGCAGCAGTCTAGATGAATAACCTCTGACCACTTCGCTGGCCAGATCAGTAAACCCCACGTCGAAATGCGTCTTAAAAACAAGAATTATCTTGGCTGCCCTCCCGGACTCATTCTGCGTCATATTGGGATTTCCATTCGGCTATCGGAATTGTGATGGTTACTTTTGTTCCGCACGGGTTTAGGCGTTCAATGGACAAACCGTATTCTTCCCCATAAGTCAGCTTTATTCTTTCATTCACATTGCGCAGGCCGTAACCGGCGGATTCACTTGACATAACCACGGCGGCCGTGTTTTCATTTATGCCGGGCCCGTTGTCTTCAATTATCAAGCGCAGCGCACCGTCATCGGAATATGCGGCAAGCCTGATCAGGCCGCCGCCCTCCTCCCTCAGATCCACACCATGCTCGATGGAATTTTCAACCAAAGGCTGGAGGATAAATCCTATAATCTCGCAGCCGAGAATTTCGCTGGCAATGTCGTACTCAACCGTAAAGCTTTTGTCATGGACGAGGAGTTGAATCTCCAAATAAGCTTTTACGTTTTCAATCTCAGTTTCCACACTCAGTCTGCGAGAAGAATTGTTCATCATTGAGCGGTAATATTTGGAGAGATTGGTCATAATGCGGCTGATTTCATACTCGTGCAGATTGATAGCCCTCCAATTTACAAACGAAAGAGTATTGTATAAAAAATGTGGGTTTATTTGCGATTGAAGCACTTGGATCTCCAACGTTTTTTGTATTATGCTCCTGTCGTAGATTTCTTTTATAAGCAAATTAATGTTACGTACCATTTCCCCCATGCCGTTTGTGAGATCCCCGATTTCGTCCGTGGCGTCGCTGCTTATGCCAATGGCTAGATTCCCGTCGGAAACGATTTTCATCTTTTCGTGCAGACCGTTTATTCTCTTGAAAAACCCTCCGGTGAACATCCAGATCGCCAGGACCAGTAGGAAAACACATCCCCCCGTTACTAAACTCGCGGCGACGACGATCTTTCCGGCGTCCACCGCTATCGAATCCATGGGAATCAAAACAAGCATGGTCCATTTGGTGGAGGGAAGATCTCTTTTTAACTGTAGGAATTCCTTTTGTGAGCTGTCTTTAATTACAGCTATGTTCTCGTTTTGAGTATCGGCCAATGTTTGCGCGGAAGCCATTTCCGCCGGAGCATTCTTTTCAAAAATCGCCTGTCCATTACGATCGGTGAGCACAATAGAATACTGCGGAACCTCCTGCAATTCCATGTCTTTGAATATCCTGGCTCCGTCAAGCCTTATGTACAGAATATTTTCAATCGGGCTTTTATATTGCTGCATAAGCCGCCGGAGACCCACTATATCCCCGGAGTGTATGTACCAGTTTGTTTCGCTGTTGCGCAAAGGATACTGCGTCCAAAAATCCTCCCGCGCCTTGTCCAGATTCTTTATTGAGCCGATAAGCTCGGGAAAATCGTTGTTCGTGCATACGGCGATTTCTTTTATACCGTCGTCGAGGCCCCGGATTGTGGCAACAGTGGGCACGATGAAATCCGTGACGTCTTTATATTGCAAATATAAATCGGTATAATCGGTATTAAAGATATCTACCAGTCTCTGATTGTAAGTAATGTATTCCATAACAGAGTTAAACCGGTTGATTTTATATTCAAAATTCTCGGCGAGCTTATCAACATTTCCTGAAAGATTGCGCTCTTCCTCCTCAACTAAAAAAGACTTGGTCTGAAAATACAAATAAACGCCAAGAGTCAGAATGGGTATCAAAGCTATAAGAATGTATGACAGTAGCAGCTTCTTTCGGAATTTTAGATTGATAAAACGGTTGCGTAGCGCTCTCATCGTTCAACTCCCTGTACTTTGCGGGGCTGATGCCAAAGTTGTTTCGAAACAGCATTCCAAAATAAGATGCGTCCTGGTATCCTATGGATGGAGGAGGCTATATCAGATATCTCATATTTTTATGGGTTCTCAGCAGCTCTTTAGCCTTTCTGAGCCTATATTCCGTTATGTATTTTATAATGCTCTGACCTGTTGCGTTTTTAAAAAAAGCGCTGAGATAACCGGGGGACAAATATACGTTTTTGGCCGTTGATTCCAGCCCGATATCGTTCATATAGTTAGCGTCAATATAGGAGAAGATTTCATCAATCCTCTTATCACCGCGGTTTTTTTCTTTTCTCAGACTGTCGGCTGATTTAAGCTCATCAAGGGCCGAGAGCATAAATGACCGCAATTCTTCCAGAGTACCAGCGCCGAAAGTCCTTTCCAGCGCCGGGCCGAAAACTTTCAGGCTGGAGCCACCGGCTTTCGCGAGTATTTTTATCACTATTTCGGAACAGATATATTTTGTGTATATGATTGAATGCGGCCTTTTCTCTATCTGCTCAAACGCCGTGCAAATTGCGTGCTCACAGCCGTCGTAATCCGAAATGAGCAGAGCGTTGTCCAGAAAAACTGACAATGCCTGAAGAGGGTCGATATCCTCTTCGCTGTCGATTCCGAGGTTCCAATACGCTAAAAATCTGCTTTCCCCTCCGAAAAATTTATATTCGAGAATTTGTTCCGCGTGCCTGTATACGTCAGGCAGATCGCCGGAACCCTCTGCCGGGCCATCGGCCGTCGTCGCGCCCTCGCGGGCGCGTGGATTGAAACTCTTTTGTTGCCCGGTAATTCGGCTCTGACGACCGTCGCGCCCTCGCGGGCGCGTGGATTGAAACTTAGCGAAAGTACGTCTGTAAATGTAATTAGCCCTGTCGCGCCCTCGCGGGCGCGTGGATTGAAACCATTATCGGCTCAATGCTGACAAAGCTATGATGTCGCGCCCTCGCGGGCGCGTGGATTGAAACAAGGGTGATTTATTGTCCCGGTGAAGCTGGGACAGTCGCGCCCTCGCGGGCGCGTGGATTGAAACAGAGATATCATGGCCGGGGGAACATCCTGGCCACGTCGCGCCCTCGCGGGCGCGTGGATTGAAACGGTTTATCCTAAACTCCCGAAAATTTACCTACTGTATTAGCGATTGACTCCAAGATGAGGCGTTGACGCTTGTTCGGTTCATTAGGAATGATTGCGGCGTTGTCATAAACTTTACATTTTTGTGTCCGCATGAATTTTAGCGCGTTTGAAAGCGGCGTGTTTTTCGGCAATTGCTTATTCAAACTTTTATAAATGGCAACAGCGAGGAAATTTATCATCAAAATACCGCGCAATGTTTCTTCTTTGTGGACGCGAAGAGGCAGAATATCCGCATAGCTCTTTGAAATTTCAAATATTTGCTCTGCGGATTGACGCAGATAATAAAGTTGGAGTACTTCTTCATTGGAAAGTAAATCCGGTGATAAAAGCGCGAAAATACCTGCCGTTTTGAACTTCGCTCTGGTCTTTTCCTTATCTGCGCCGCTTATGTTTGCTTCTATCATTATACGCGTAATGTCATCCGCACGTTTTTTTACATCAAGACAAACATATGCATAGCCGGTGAATTTTTCGGGGTCACATAATTCAACCTTCTCGTTTTTTATGTACAAAACCCGTTCGCCATAAACAACACAGTTATCGGGGTCTTCAAGCGCAGGAAGAACCTTTTCGGCAGCCTCTTTGAAAACGAGACGTCCGGCGGGTATGCGCATCAAAAACGATATATTCGCATTGTACAACGCCCGAATATTATCCTCGCTGCAATATCCGGCATCGAGCAGCGCATAATTGGCGTTTATGCTCAAGTGTGAGAGTTCGGCCATCGTGGTCTTAGGCGTTGACACATCAACTATATTTCCAGCGACATAACGGAAGTACAGCGGTTCGCCGGATATACGGTCAACTACCATTATCACAATCCACTTCCATAAGTTCGCCGGGCTTGCGGTTGATATGCATGGTAGCGTTACTCTTCAATATGTGCTCACGGTAATACTTTTTGTATTGCGTGAGTTGATACGGCGTTTCTCCCTCCGCTCTGCACTTGTCGCAAT
>JGI20166J26741_11782807_pt1 | contig 10286 bp, 8 predicted proteins | sample TergutCu122P5_FD_26741 | JGI IMG/M metagenome (IMG submission 26741) | reverse complement strand
TTTTTAAATCACCTCAATAATCGCTTTCCTTACCCTCTTTTTCAAGGTCTTTAATTTACAGGGGAGCGTTCCTAACACTTCTGCAGGTAGCTGGTTCCAGCAATGTGTTTTTAAACACACTCTCCCTCCCCCCTCTCTCTCTCTCTCTCGCTCTTTCTTTTTCTCTCTTTTACCCCTGCCATCAGCTTTGCAACATAACTTGAACATCACTCTGTCTTTATACCCCTTCCATCAGCTGTGCAACATAACATGATTGTCACTCTCTCTTTATACCCCTGCCATTAGCTTTGAAACATAACTTGACCATCGCTGTCTTTTTACCCCTTCCATCAGCATTGCAACATTACTTGACTGTCACTCTGTCTTTATACCCCTTCCATCAGCTTTGCAACATAACATGATTGTCACTCTGTCTTTATACCCCTTCCATCAGCTGTGCAACATAACATGATTGTCACTTTGTCTTTATACCCGTGCCGTCAGCATTGCAACATTACTTGACTGTCACTCTGTCTTTATACCCCTGTCATCAGCTTTGCAACGTAACATGATTGTCACTCTGTCTTTATACCCCTGTCATCAGCTTTGCAACGTAACATGATTGTCACTCTGTCTTTATACCCCCGTCATCAGCTTTGCAACGTAACATGATTGTCACTCTGTCTTTATACCCCTGCCATCAGCTTTGCAATATAACATGATTTTCACTCTGTCTTTATACCCCTGCCATCAGCTTTGCAACATTACTTGACCATCGCTCTGTCTTTATACCCCTGCCATCAGCTTTGCAATGTAACATGATTGTCACTCTGTCTTTATACCCCTGTCATCAGCTTTGCAACATAACATGATTGTCACTCTGTCTTTATACCCCTATCATCAGCATTGCAACGTAACATGATTGTCACTCAGTCTTTATACCCCTGCCATCAGCTTTGCAATGTAACATGATTGTCACTCTGTCTTTATACCCCTGCCATCAGCTTTGCAATGTAACATGATTGTCACTCTGTCTTTATACCCCTGTCATCAGCTTTGCAACGTAACATGATTGTCACTTTGTCTTTATACCCCTGCCATCAGCTTTGCAACATTACTTGACCATCGCTCTGTCTTTATACCCCTGCCATCAGCATTGCAACATTACTTGACTGTCACTCTATCTTTATACCCCTGCCATCAGATTTGCAACATAACTTGACTGTCACTCTCTCTTTATACCCCTGCCATCAGCTTTGCAATATAACTTGCCTATCACTGTCTTTTTACCCATGCCATCAGCATTGCAACATTACTTGACTGTCACTCTCTTTATACCCCTGCCATCAGCTTTGCAACGTAACATGATTGTCACTCTGTCTTTATACCCCTGTCATCAGCTTTGCAATGTAACATGATTGTCTCTTTGTCTTTATACCCCTGCCATCAGCATTGCAACATTACTTGATTGTCACTCTCTTTATACCCCTGCCATCAGATTTGCAACATAACTTGACCATCACTCTGTCTTTATAACCCTGCCATCAGCTTTGCAACATAACATGATTGTCATTCTGTCTTTATACCCCTGCCATCAGCATTGCAACATAACTTGACCATCACTTTGTCTTTATACACCTGCCCTCAGCATTGCAACATAACTTGACCATCACTATGCTTTTATACCCTTTCCCACCTTGGCATAATGCTGCATCTTATGTCAGTTCTCTTCAGTTGCATGTTATAAAACAGTGCCATTTTGTCCAAATCCAAAGTATCATTCAGTGTGTACCGAGTTATGATTTGTGTCACACACTCTGGCCACTTCTCTGCCACATCCATACCTGTTTAGGCACCTCTGCTCACTGATTTCCATATAATGTTATTTGAACCGCCGCTGCCACACAATATTGAAGTCCTTAAAATTAATGCCGTTTTAACAGCATTAACTGTCATCGTTTGGCAACCAACTGTAATACTGTTCTTTTGAGTATGGCACAACCATTCAAATAGCCCATTTTCCATGGTGCCTGGCTTTGTTTCACAAATCCTCATACATTTGCAAAATATCACCCTCTTGTAAACCTTGCTGTTCATTAAAATCCTGATTTGTTAAATGTGTCAACAGAGTGCAGATTGGGGTTCCATATGCCCGGGCTATTTACCTTTACTTCTTTCTTTCTGTCCATTTCTATAATACCCTCTAGTTTGCCCACAGTTGTCTTTCCCATGTTTTTTTTTTCTTGCTCAGATATTCTGCACTGTGTGGAATAAAAAATAAAAAAAAACCATATGTGATGAAGGCAAGGCATTTTTCAAAGTACAGAAGTTGCGCTTTCTTTGTCTTGACTTTGAAAGCAGCCAGCAGTGCTCTTAATGACTTAGCACCATCACATTTCCTTACATAGGTCTGGTGCTCAACAGGAAACTGGCTCAAGGAAAACTGCATTCTTGAATGGTTGAATGTGTTTTGAGGTGGTATATGAAGTAGGCATTACTGAGGGTTTTTGTTTTGAGTGGCATGTTAATGATGAAATAATTTAGAATAAACAAACTTTTAGTCACCCATGGGCTGCAAACTGCTCCACCTTAAAAATTAACAATATCTTAAATTAACCAGATGTAATTTTATTGCAAATGCTGGTGAACAGCATTTTCTTCAAATTAACTGGTATTTTGAGTTAACTGATACCAAATTAATGAGGTTTTACTCTGTATGGATAAGATAAAATAAGAACACTATGTTTTCAATTTTTCTGACTTCTTCTGTGCCTGCTGATGAATATTACCTTTATGTTAGGATGGAAACATGGCTAATTTCCAAACTGGACAAATTGGTGACATTTGCAGTGACTTGGTTTGAATGTTTATTACATTTCAGTATAGGAATTGTCAGTTTTAATGTACAGGTATGCGTGGCGTGACGACGTTTTGGTCAACAACGGACTGCATATACAACGGTGGTCCCATAAGATTATAATATTATAATACTGAATAATGTGTTACAATTGCTTACAGTGTTCAGTACAGTAACATGCTATACAGGTTTGTAGCCTAGGAGCCAAAGGCTATATCATATATCCTAGGTGTGTAGTAGGCTATACTGTACTATCTAGGTTTATGTAAGTACAAGTACATGTTCGCACAATGACGGAACTGCCTAACACATTTCTCAGAATGTATTCCTGTCGTTAAGTGATGCATATCTGTAATATACTCTTTTCAGTGAAGGACATGAACAAGGCTGTGGGTCGTATGAATGGTGGCATTCCGCAGGTTCCACATGCAACAGTAAATCAGGAGTTGCTTCCATTCAGGCAAGCTTTACCCATTTGGTCGATGAGAGATGACATTGTAAGCTTGATCAACAGCAACCAAGTGGTGCTTATCTGCGGTGACACAGGATCTGGAAAAACAACTCAGGTTAAATGCTGTCAAATTAAAGCTGTCTTTAGACTGGGTTTTAGCTGTTATATTTCCTTTCATCAAAACTTTCCACCTGTTTGGATTTTTTCTCCCAAGTTTTGGTGCCTTGTAGCAGTGGCAGAGATTTCCCTGTGTTTTGGAGGAACATACTGCCTCCATCTTCAGAGGTAGAAATGATGAGAATGTTGGGGAGGTGGACTGTACAGTAATTTTATAGATAGGAAAATGTTTTTGTTTCTGGAAAGTAGAGCGCTAAGAAATATACAAAAGCATAATGTAAAATCCATGAATACTTACAATTGTTCAAAAAAGTGTATAAGAAGAATAAATTTTTAAAAATAACACAAGATATAGTTAAAATTTTATTGATTTATATTTTGGAATATCAGGTGCAGGGCTAGTGTAACCACTATAATGACTAGGCTGCAGGCTGGACAATTTAGGGTTTGATTCCTGCAGGGACAAAGAGATTTTTGTCTTCTTCAAACTGTCAGACCAGCTATGTGGCTCACCAAGCCTCTTATTCATTGGGTGCTGGGAGTTCTTTCCTTGGGAGTAAAGCAGCAGGGGTGTGCAGTTAACCACTCACCCCAACCTAGTGCCAAGGTTAAGAATGTGTGGAGTTATACTGTCACCCCCCCTGCACGCCTTCTTGTAATGGATGGGATAAATTTATTTTGTTTTACATTATGAAATATCAGTGGTAAGAAACAGCAGCTGTTCAGAAACGTAGGTATCTGTAATAAGTATCTGCACAGTTGACTGATCCAATGTTAGCCTTGTGCATGGCCCGTGTATGCACACCTTAGTTCAGATGCTTTTTTGCATCTAATTTAATTTCCAGACTTAAACTCATGCCATATGTTTCTGCTGCATTGGTAGTAATAGCTTTCGTTAAATGCTTGGAGCTCATGATGCTCCATTTTCATTAGTAAATTCAATAAAAACATAACTCAGTGAAGCTGTTTGCTGTACCATTATCCTCAGACATATGTAGAGACAGATACATATAAGCTCTGTGTGGTGATATATAGTTGCGATGCAAACTGTATGCCAGACACACAGTACATGTGCGCATTGCTGTGAGTGTACCTGTTCCAGTACCCAGAGTGTTATGACAAAGTGTGTAACATTGTAGTTATGGGTGCTAACTGGTCTCTTAGTCCTGTAGTGAAATGGCACTAACTGAAGAGTGCAGTAACAGGCAATGTCAGTGTTGGAATTGGAAGGCAAGCATCAGTGTATGTGAAGAATAGGAAGCCAGAGAACAAAGTATTACGTTAGAAACACAATAAGACAGACAGCTATTACTGTTAGCCTAGTAAGAGGACATGATTTGCGAGTTTTGCAGTAGTGCAGTTGAGTTCATCCATCTTTTGTGATGCTGCACCTCATCACCAGGTGATTTGGTGCCCAGTATTGCAGAACAGTTTTACTGCCCCATCTTCAGGGACATTTGACCCTTGAAGATGGGACCACTGCGCTGTTCACAAACTGTGGGTATGATCACCCAGCGATGTGATGTAGTTTCCTGGAAGAATGGAGAACTCAAGATTTTATGTCATTGTCACATACATTTCTCCAGCTGTAATTGTGTATTTGTGTCTTGCTGTTCTGTGTGCACTACAAACCTTACCCATCATCTCAGCTTCTTTCATTTGATTGCACTAACAGAATTAGAAGATCACTGATTATGAAGTTTGTTGTCATGTGGTTTGTTTTTGCCATTACTGCTGCTCCTGTATGTGTACTTAAATGTTTATTGCTCTGGGTTTGGTGGACTTTTAAACTTTGTAGTCTGGGACCTTTAAATTGAGGTGCAGCTGCCCCTGTTTCAGTACATGTTATTAGGCATCATGGCCACTGTTGGTCTGTCACATTCACAGGATCTGTCTTGAATGGCAGATTTCCTACTCCTTGTGTTAGGGTGACAGTGTCAGCTGCCGGGTATTGTCCAAAATATCCAGCATTCACCTCCAGCAGAGCTGTGACCTTCAGTCTGTTCATTAGAGAGTTTGAATCCACAGCTGACTGAGGACTGTTACCAAGACTTTTTTGGATGAAAATTTGGCATCTTACCCTAAGACTGCTACATTCTCTTGTGGAAGTAATAAAATGTTCACCTGTCCTGTTTTGTGAAAAGTGATTTGATTTGATGTTGTAACGAAATCACGTTTCTAGTAATCTTGGGGTTGAACACCAGGATATTTTGAGAAATGCCAGAGGAAGTATAACTCTCCTTGAGTAACATGAATTTGTCATGAGCAGTTCATGATGAGACTGGTTATTCTTATGGTTATAATGTTTGCATGTTTGCTGTTAATGTTATATTATGTGTATGTAATTTATTTAACATCCATGTCGCTACATATGTAACACTTGTTCAAGTGAAATTGGTGTGTATGATGAGAATAAGGTTACAGTCATGTTTCAAAGTGTAAATTCCTCAATCACAAATTTTGCTAAATATCATAAAACATTTAACCTTGAGACATAAGATACTGCTTTAAATAAATATATGGAATTGGCTAAAATATACAGTTCCATAATTTACAGAAGATATCAGCCATAATTATTTTAAACCCACAGAATTATACATATTTCCAGTTGTCTCTTACTATTTCGCCGACTTTAATCAAAACTAAAAATCTCATTCAATGTATAAAATGAATGATCCTGTAGAAAAGATTTTAATTCTGCTTTAAACAATTTAAAGTTTTCTGATTTTTTATTTCTGTTTGGCACCTTGTTATGTTATGTAATGTCATCCCCATATTAATCATACGTTTCTTAAAATGTGATGTGTTGCAGATTTGAACATGAGAATCACATTTTCTACTCTTGTTATAATTGTGAAAATTTGATGCTGTGTAGTCAGAGTTATTGCGATTGTCTCTAGGTAAACCGTGAAGTAGAATTACAATGTATATTCATGTTATTTATTAAGGATAAGAAGGTTATAATAATACTTATGATATTTGTTATGGGATATGATTTTCTCACAGTGCTGTTTCTGAAGAGTTGAGATGTGCTGTGGCACTGGGTACTTCGGACCCGCCTGACATTTCAATGTACTAGGGCACTGTGGTCTTTCAGAACTTCAGGATCTATTGACCCAGCAACACGGCATAACATAGCTGGATTCTTCATGATAAATTCCAGTACCACTGTGTTTACAAGTCCAGTAAAATTTAGAAAAGTGAACCAGTTTGACACACTTTTCAGTAAAATTTTGCCAGTGGCATATCACACTTCAGATTCTTAGATTTTTGGACTTTGTCGTGTGACTGGTGTTTTGGTCTGTAGGTTGAACATAGCTCTGCCTGTTGGTTCCGACCAAGGTCTTGTTATTCTAGCCTGGAGATGGGGACTGATCTTGTCCTCAAAATGCAGTGTTTTTTATACTGTTTATTTGTTATTACTGCTGTTTATTTTAAAACATCACATGGTGGATGAAGTCCACAAAGCTAATAAACTTAAATATTTTTGTCATTCTGACTCATATTAAATAATTATATTTGCAGATCCCACAATTCATTCTTGAGCACTGCTCAAGTGCAGGGAAGGCATGTCGTATTATTTGCACTCAACCACGTCGCATCTCAGCTGTATCTGTCAGTGAACGTGTTGCTGCAGAGCGTGATGAGAAGATCGGACAATCAGTCGGTTACCAGATAAGACTGGAGAGCAGGTATGTACTACACTACTGTACGTTATTTTGTTATTCTGAAGCAGGAACACTTGTGGAAACATGCGACTTGATGTCCGTGAAGAGTACTTCTCTCCTTGGATGTGATGTCATTTAGCTCGTTAGATAGGGGAAATGTTTCAGAGGAATATACTGCCGATCTCAGTTTTACAGTCACTGAGGCCACAGAGAGAAGTCCTGTGGATGGTGGATGTGATGGCACTTGAGGCATCTTAATCTCTCTTCCATCAGAGAGGTTGCTTGACAGGGTGGGTGTTCACACTGAGATGCAGTCAGAGTGATGACCTCCTGCAGAAGTTGCTTTATACATACCATATCCACCAAGAGCTGATAAAGTTAGGGAAGTAGCAGAAAGGGAGTGTACATAACCATCAGTTATTTTACATTTACTTGCAACATAATTTTGTCATGTAACAACCGATGTTAATGGCCATACCACCCAAAGAAGTTAGTGGTTGGAGAGTAGTTGCTTGGCCTTGCATTGTGGCCACATCTGTCTTGATTTGACTGCATTGAGCAGCGTGTCAGGGAGACTAATAAATGGCCTGGATAACCACTTCCACAATTTGTTTATAAGTTTTGTGTATTATGTGTAATTGCCCTGATGTACCACAGTCTGATCTGCACCCATGAAGAATAGGTTTGATTTCCCATGTGTAGCTTTGCATTGGATGAAATGCAGAAAGTAACAGGCTGTGTTCTGTTGCAGGGTATCTCCTAAAACAGTTCTGACTTACTGCACAGATGGAGTTCTGCTGCGGACCTTGATGGGAGGAGACTCAACTCTTGCCACTGTAACACATATTCTGCTAGATGAAATACATGAACGGAGTCGTTTCTCAGACTTTCTTCTAATTGCATTACGGGATTCTTTGGCTAAGTTTCGGTCGCTACGCCTTGTCCTTATGTCTGCCACAGTTGACACCCAATTGTTTGCTAAATACTTCAACAACTGCCCTGTCTTTGTAGGTAGTGTATATGTCATGTTTACTGTTATACATTTTGTGTGTAATTTGTATCAATAATTTTATTTACTGTTCTATTACTGCATCATATTTTTGGCATGTGACTGCATTTGAGAGATATTATTACTACTACTACTACTACTACTACTACTGCTGCTGCTGCTACTACCACCACCACCACCACCACCACCATCATCATCATCACCATCATCATTGTTATCACCTGTATGCATGGTATTTACAATTACATACTTGTACCTGCAACAAACTGTTTCTAGGGTATACAGTGTTGCAGCTGTTTTGTATTGACAATTTGTGCTACATGTAATGTTACTTCACCCGTGAAACATGTTTTGTACTCTTATTTTAGCACTTTCTGCAGTATGTGTGCAGTGCCCAATATGGCTGTTTTTTGTAGTTCCTTAACTTTTTGCTTTCCTAGTATGTTGCTGAGGTAGTGTATGAGTGATTTTGGAATGGTTCTAATTACCGGTATCACTTGTGCTTTCACATTCCACATGTGCTGAATTTCAGTTATAAGGTCTTTATATTTTAAAATTTTCTCACCTTCTTTCTTGATCACATTTCTGTTTCCAGGAATTGTAACATCTATTAATGTGCATGTTCCTTGTTTATTATTACGGATTATGATGTCCGGTTTATTGTTGGGGATTGTTCTGTTGGTTCGCACTTGTTGGTTCCATAACATGGTAAACTTGCTTTCATGACATTACTACTACTACTACTACTACTGTTATTTGAAAATCTAGGAAAAGGTGAATGCAAAAATTTCCCATTGGAAGAGAGAGATGTTCCTTTTTGTTGTGGTCAAATAATTTGTGGATTTATTGTATCAGTGCATTTACCTTCTGTTTTGTGCTTCCCCCTTCAAAGTAGCACCCTTGAAAGTTCATGGCAGTAACATTAACAGTTGCACAATTGCTGGACAAATGTTCAGAGGTCCTGCTCCGTTTTAGACTTTACAGGTTCGGCCTGCAGTTTTTCTTGATTGTAATGATGTCATAAAATATTCACATTTTAATACAGCTTAAGTTTTTTTTTACCCCTGGTGGTTTTTTAATGAAATTTTGGCTCCCTATGAAGATTTTCCTAAAGTCGTTGTTACTCATTGAATTTTAGTGTAGTCGATCACTGAAGAGCAGCAGAAGTCTTAAGGCCATCCATTGCATGTTCAGATTGTGTGTGAAAACTTTTTGGCTTGCAAATGGGATTCCCATCTCATTAGCTGCCCTGTATAGTTATACCTCTTGTTATGAAAAATATTTCATGGTTTCCACCACATTTTAAAACATTTTGCTTGTGGGTGGAGGTCCTGCAGCTTTGCATTAACTGTTATCCCTTCACTTTTGAATTTGGAAAACCTATTAAATGGAGATCTGTGTTTATAATTTTCTGTCTGAAGAAAGGTTTAACATCTGGTAGGTTTTCCGTAGCGGTTTGGCCTGTTAAAAGCAGTACACAACAGAGTTATTTGAAAACTGCCATTTTCTGATAAAATGAAAGTGGCAGAGGGCGTACCACACAGCAGCACTGTACAAGGTTGTTTTTCCCATTGCCAGCTGCAGTTTTGAAATGAGTGGCAAGTGGCTGTGAATATTGTACTCTGTTGTCAGCTAGCAGAGGAGTTTTGTGCTGTCTGCAGTGGCATCATATTGTGGCCACTTTGGAAACTAACATTTGTTTACTCCATCTGTTTACATCAGAATGCATTAACCTGCAGCGAACTGAAATTTTTCGAATTGGAATTCCATTGGATTGAAAATTACTGAAGAAAGATGACCAGCTTTGCAAATTGTACTGTTATGTGTATGAATTTATTTACCTGATTGTTTTACAACAGTGAAAACATAGCCTTTGTTCACACTTTGTACCTTTGCACAGTGTGTGTTCCTCTTCAGCACCACCTGTATGTGATCAGTGTTCGTAAAACTCAGTATCACTGTGTGGTTGTAGTGTGCAGAGTTAAATGAAATACAGTAACACCAACAACTCATTAACACTTTCAGTCTGGCCAGCATTTAAACTTTAAAATCCCCCCTGCCGGCATATTTTAAGGGTACTAAAAAAAATTCTAAAAATATGGTATATCTTGAAACCTTTTTATTACCAACTGATGCACATAATGTTAAAAAAACACAGAGTTATTAAAACATTCTAAAATTACGCTCCAACATGTTTCGGTTTAC
>JGI20166J26741_11782696_pt1 | contig 10287 bp, 10 predicted proteins | sample TergutCu122P5_FD_26741 | JGI IMG/M metagenome (IMG submission 26741) | reverse complement strand
AGCCAAGAATTGAATTCTAAGGCCATATTTGGATTCAGCACATTGAATTGAAAAGGAATCAACTATTTTGGTTACGGATACATTTTGTGTGTTGACCAGTGTAATTAGTTTGTCTGGTTGGTTATTTAAAAAGAAATCTATTATGATGCATGGTAACATGAATGTAAAGGCCATCAATCCAGTTTACATTCTGACATGGTCACGAGAAGACTCCTGAAGGTTTACTATGGTGACTGAGTTGTTTATGACACAATTACACTTCATGCTGTTCAGCATGGTCAGTTTCTTTTTGTGAAGAGACTTGCTCAGAAGCACCAGACACAATTTTTGTGAATTTTGAAGTTTTCCATTCCGTACATTTTCATATATTAGACGTCTCTGGGCATTTGGTTGGTGTATCTGAAGAGACATCTTTTTGTGAAGTCCAGCTGAACTACAATGCTGAAGTTCACTTCATGGCTGCATTGTTTTATAAAACTTGGTGTGTAATGAATGATGAAGTTTATCACGGTTTTTACTGTGTACTCAACATCTCTGTTAAGTGTATATGCTGAGGTTTGAAACTGTGATGTGCTAGGCCTGGTCTTGTACTGTCATGTGTTAAGTTTGTAACTTTTACATTTTTAAATTGTCTCTCTTCCTTTTCCAGTTTGTAGTTCTACCATGATTATGTGACTTCTCCTGTAATACACAAATTCACTATATCAGTTACTATTGACTTTCACCACAAAAACTTAACAATTAATAATGTGCATGATATTTCAAGTTTCATGTTCTGCTATCTTTATGTGATTTATTACCATTATATCACATTGCCCAGATATCCTGCAGCTTCAAGGGCAGCTCCACATTTATGTTTAATGTGCTCAGCATGCTATGTCATCATCATCATTGGCTCTACAGCCCTGGGTGGGCCTTGGCCTCCTCAAGCAAATGTCATCAACAACCTCTATCCTGGGGATCCGCCCACCAATTTCCAAAACCCAGTTTCCTTGCGTCTTCCTCTACCCCAGCAATCCATCTTGATTTCGGTCGGCCACATCCTCTTTGACCTCCAGGATTTGTCCACAATATCCATTTAGGTAATTCATTTTCATCCATTTGCACAACATGGCCCGCCCACCTCAGTCTACTGGATTTTATTACGTTAACTATATTTGGTTCATTGTAAAGCTCTTCTAATTCTCTATTGTATCTCTTCTGTCACTGCCCTCCCTCACATATTGGACCATATATTCTGTGAAGGATTTTCCTAATGAAGATAGTCTTCTTTCATAATTTTTTGTCATAGTCCAGGTTTCTGAGGTGTATGTAAGTACTGGCATCACAAGTGTTTTATGTATAAGAATTTTTGTTTTCCTGGAAAGTAGCTGTGACTCACACTGACTTTTTAGTCCAAAATATGATCTATAAGCAGCTATAAGGCAGTTTTTAACTTCTTCTGAGACGTTACTGTCGCCAGTCACCAATGAACCAAGATACATAAAGCTATCAACTCTTTCAAGGTTGTATCTTCCCATTTCAATGCCACAGGGTTCAGCATGTTATGTAAGGTATTAAATTACAATATTATCAGTTTATTAGTATGACTGATGCTGCTATGGTTCATCATGAAACTGAACAAATGTAAAGTGCTCTAACCATGTACCTAAGCCTACACAGCATGTACCAACATTGTGTTACCACCAAATTGTAGATCTCATTGTTCACTCATACTTCCTAAAATAAAAAGTATCAACCTCATCTAACATATAACAGATGGGAGATGTACTAAAACATTTCTAAATACACAGAAAAATCTTATAAATTTGTTAATACAATAACATATATCCTTCAGCAAACACAGTAATGACATTAATACACTTTATGAAAGTTTTCTGTTCCTTCCATTCCTCCAAACTATTCAGTGCAACAAAATAGTCCACAATCACCCCCCACCCCCCACCACATTGTTCACAGTCACATTTATAAAGTGCTCATTCAATGCATTCCAAAAGGTTGTACCCAGGTCTTGTGTTTTGGGACTCTTTTTCCCAAGGACAATATTCCATAAATGGTAATTACATTTCCAAATAATCCCATAACAGTTTGTGCAACCTACAACTCTGCTTAAATTATAGCACATTTGCCATAACACTGATGTCAAAATGCCATATTTTTGTTATAAACACGAATTAAACAAAACAGAACCAATGAAACTAAATAATGAGTACTTAATTATTTACTTATATACTGGTCTGCCTTTTCTACTGAAAGTGCTGTTTCTTGATGCAAAAACTTTGTGAAAACTCGGCCATGTGCTTACAAAATATAAAGGAGGGCACACAGATGGCATGTGATCCCATTTAGACTACACTTTATCCTTAATGAAGGGTAGTAATTGGACTCTTTGTGTTTTTATACCGGAATGCAAGCTTGCAACACGACGTGCACAGAATGCACCGTCGTCCAATAAATCGCATTAAATTCTGCGGAAATATATATCGAACTTCGTAAATATTAAATATGTTTTCCAGAGATGCGGTAAGGATGCAGGTGGAGATCCCAAAACAACTTTCATGCGTTCCTGTCGCTCGTGCCTTCAACAGGTTTATCTCTAACAGACCAACGTCAAGTGATAACCGCAAGCAGTAACTCAGTTGTCTTTAAACATCACCTCTTTTCCGGATCATCGGGCCTTTCGTATCGTATAAGCGTAAACGCGAACTTTTCGTTACACGATGCATGATATTCACACACGTTCATATGAAGACACATTAACCATTATGTGAATAGTGCCCACGATGATCAGATTTTGATCTACATCGAACATCGGGTTTAGAAGGCCAAATGCACGTTTTCGACACCAGTAATCAATAAACTATTCAAGCAGTACAGCCTTGGAACAAACGGACATTCATGACATTTACATTCATGCAGCTTAGTACTTAATGCACAGAAAAAGGAATTAAAAACTACAAACAATACTACTTACGCCAACCCTGGTCACAGCCACGGATTACGTAAGGACCAGCTGTTATTTATAAGTGCTGCTATCTGTAGGCACGATAATACGAAGGTTAACTAGCCTGTTACTCGGGTCCTGTTTAATGGCGCTCCAATTGAACGCCAGTCCATGACATGCGCAGCATGAGGTGCAGTTACTCTCCGCACGCCGCGGATCGCAGTGTGTGTTCGCGTATGGAAAGGCATGTAGGAGAAAAAGGTTCGTATCAGAGACTGCATTCCATCGCTGCTGAAATTCAAAAAGTAGGAATAAATAGAGCGTGTAGGTTCAGAATAGGAAACAAACATTATACTGTCATCTTCCTTTTACAAACATGCCGTACACCATTACCTGTCATGCGCGCAGCTTCTTGACAGGAGCAGCTGGGCGTGGGTAAAAGCATCTTCAGTGGTCAGCTCTGATTGCAAGAGTGAGGGAGTTTAAGAAATAAGTTTTGTGATGTGATTTCAAATTCTCTCCTTATAGTCATTATAATGGCTGTAATATTTGAATACAGGTGATCAATAATCACCGCGTAGTTCTGCTGGCTGGAATGTAGTTGTGACTTTACATCCTTTATTTTACATTGATCACCCTCAGATAATAAATATGATACTTACAGAATCCTTGCATAAAATAAATTTAAAATAATCCAGAGGTTAAACAGAAATGAAAAGGCACAATACACTGAAATGCTTAGGCCTAGCACGTATGTTCATTTATTTGTTCGTTTATTTATTTATTTGCAATTTATTTAACGATGCTGTCAATATCTCAGATTTTACTGGGCTAAATGATTGGCTGGTAGGAAATAATGCATTGAAAACGATGTTAGAAGGAAATAGTTATGGCCTAATTTGAGGTGCTACCCAGAAATTTTCCAAGTGGGGCTGAGGAAGACTTCTATAAACCTTAATTTCGGCCAAGATTCGAACTGAGAATCTCCCACATACTGGTCAAAGTGTTACCTCTTGAGCCAGCTTGCTCAGTACATAACACTGGTTTATCTACCCATTAGTAAAATAGATGTAAAAGTACATACAGCTTGTCATCTGTGTTGATAATAATAATAATTGAATGGACAAAAAACTAAACACTATACAGATAAATACAGAAACGTTATTAGTCACTAGTAAGGAGGTTAGTCTACAAACAAATGCAGGGAAATTAAATATGTGGTAACATCTCATGATGAGAATGCAGGTCAAACTCACAATATAAAGATAGCTGGTAGAGCATGATTTGAGATTCCAACAGTGGTGCAGGTGAGAGTTTGTATTTTCTGGAATGTGCCACTCCTTGAATGAGTGGTCATAATGTATTCATTTTCAAAGGTCAAGCAGTCCTAGAAGTGAAAATATGGCAAAGTTTAAATTGAAATTGCCAGCATGAAGAAATTAAGACCAACTTAAATCTGTTGAATACCTGCTACCATTGTCTATAATCTTTGTCTCTCCATGTGCTATCTAAAAGTATTAAGACTGCCAAATATACAGAACCATAATTATGTCTGTTGTTCAATATGTGTGTGAATTTGGTCTCTCACTTTAAGGAAATAACATGGGCTGACAGTGTTTGAGAACATGGAATTTAAGAGGATATTTGGGCCTAAGAGGGAGGAAGAAACAAAAGGCTGGAGAAAATTTCATACTGAGGAGCTGCATGATTTACTGTCTTCACCAAACATTACTAGGATCCAGGGCAGATCCAGGTTTAGTGGGGCCTGATGTTATATGATTTTTGGACCATCTTTAAGAAAAATAATACAAAATTAGGTGTGAAAGTGAGTAGTTATTTAAGGCTCCTCCCAGGGCCTTGGAAGGGATCTTGAAGCTTAAGCTTCATTAGCTTCACAGTAAATCTGCCCCTGATTAGGATGATCAAATCAAGAGGGATGTGGTGAGTGTATAAAGTGGCATGTTTGGAAGAGATGAGGAGAAATATATACAGCGTTTTGCTGGGGAAGCCTGCAAGAAGGAGAGCATTAGGACAAACTTTACATAGATGTGAAGGTATTGGAGCTGATCATAAACTGGGCTTGATTAACCTTTTAAAGCCTACTTTACATAACACAAGGTTTAATATTAAAAAATTCTACATTGTAATCAAATGGAATATGTGTGTTTTATACAGATCTTGGAACAAACAACAAATTTTGCCTAACAGAACATTGAAAGATGGTTTTTATAACCAATGTGGAGAGTGTTTTCAGCGTGGTACGCACAGAGTCCTTATATAACAAAGATAAGTTTCATCTTTAAGAGGTTAATGTTGCTCAGGATAGGAACCAGTGGGGACTGTTATGAACACTGTAATGAAACTTCTGTTTTAAAAAATGTGGCGACTTTCTTGACTAGCTGGGGAACTACTAGCTTCTCAAGAAGGACTTTGCTTCATGGCATCAGTTACTTATATTCTTAATTTAAATGATTTAAAAAACTATATAAATATAGTAAATTATTATGCAAACTTACATATTGTTGGTACCACTCAAAGTTGGTACTGACAAGGGAAAAAAGGAGGAGAATTTTCTGTGTAGTTCAATAATTGCTGCTTCCTTATGTTTTTAGTTATAACTTTTTATTTATTACAGAAATAAACTGTGAGGAATTCATGATGATGTAGTGTGATGAGGAAAATTAGGCTTTAAACTCACAAAAGGATGAGTGATACTCCACCATCCTCACGACCTAAAATACAAGTTGTTCGCATGCCATCATATGAGCAAGCCAAACTTCGCCCTTTGTTGGAAGGAGGAGTGCAACTTCAAGCTCAATTTCAGCACATGCGTTATGGGGATTATGCCAGTTACAGTAGTTTGGATGATGCCAACAAACAGTGTTTCAGGTATAGAACAAGAAGGGATGTTATAAACTCTATGGAGAATAAAATAAATCTGAATTTTATATTGAAAGATTTATTCTGTACCTTACAGAAAACACCCCTTCTCTTAAAAACAGCTGGTGAATTTTGTATAGGGAGATAATGATTATATATTTTTACAAATTATAAAAAATACGTAAATTCAGTGTGTGAGAAAAATTCTGACCTTTTAGTGCTGAACTTAGATGTAGGTGTACCAAATATTGGGCTTTATAACAGTTAATATGAACATAACACTGCACTAAATATTTAAAACTTAAAGCTTATTTTAAGATCCACAAATCTTGTTATGCTTCCATTTGATTAATAATTTTGGAGGTTTGTGACAAGTGTGTGTTTGTAAAGTGACATAAAATTGGACATTTTCTGAAATCTCATTTTGTTTAAAAAGCAAAAATTTTGTCAGTTGTCTGTGCTTCTGTCATCATCATCATCATTACTAACTATGCTTTAAGGAAACATTAAAAATTGTATAGGCCTACTAATCAAATATATAATTATTTTGATGTTATTTTAAGTTATGGTGGTGCGAACCTTACATGGATATTAAATCTGTACAGAGATTAGTGACTGATAATGACTGATTCAACACATAGTAAATTCATAAAAACATAGTACACATAACACATGTTATGGTTACATAGTATTAGTATTTTGTAACTTTAGTATATTTCTCAGTATGTTTTGCATTAGACATTTATTACAATCTGGCTTGAATATGTAGAGGATCCATGTCTTCTGCAATGTGATGCTCTGTGGCCGTGTTAGTGGTACCAGACACTTCAAAGGATGGTAATGTCTTCAAAATTTCGGAAACTACTAACCCAGTAACACAACGTCCTATCCCAGAAGACCTGCCTCCTTAACTACACCCCAGTGGAAACCTAAAATCTTGAATAATGTTCACTTCAACTGGACAAAGGGTAACTTTTGTAATTATTGTAGCAAAGTTGAAATTATTTGTGAGATTTGAAATATTTACAGTGGTGTTGCCGATGATTCAAAGCTTCTGGGATATAACACTGTGCTTTTGGGTGAGTAGGTTCCTGCATTTTGAAGGACTGTAATGCATTTTTAGTCAGGTCAAGCAGACCAAGACAACATAACATTCCAGAAGACATGAGTCTTTTGCAGCCACTTATTGATGCACATTCTGTAGCATGGTAATTGGACTATTATTAGAAAAACATAGATCACAATATATGTGACCCTGCCTTTCTAACTGGTGCACAAATTAAACAAGGTTATGTTAACCATATAAAACTACCAACGTGATGCACTGAATATTATTTATTCGTCAAATATTATTACTCTCCTCTACATGTTTCGAGTAGAGGAGAGTAATAATATTTGACGAATAAATAATATTCAGTGCATCATGTTGGTAGTTTTATATGGTCAATTCATGATGCACGGTCAGAGAAACATTAAGTTAAGGTTATGTTAATTTTCCCATTGTGTTCTGTCAATAAGACCCTCTGTTTTGACAAATTCAAATACCACATTATGTGATTTTAAAATCTTCATATGTGTTTTGAAGTGCAGATGTGGAAACTGACTTGATTCTTACCAAACACAATATGCTGTGTAAGTCCTGACATCAAATTTGTACATTGATACCCATTTGCAGCCAATTAAAAAATATTAAATATGTACTATAAGGAAGAAAACCAACATTCATATAAATAAGTAAGTAAATAAATAAATTCTATTATATATGTGATAATAATCTGCGTTTTGTTAGTTTTCGTGACCATGACTACATGGGACATAAGGCTCCAATGGCTACCAAGTCACTGGACAACATCTTTGCAAGGCAGCTGACTTCAGGTATAGGAGAACAACAAAGCCCCTTTCTGTGGCGGGATGCAACCCGCAGTGAGGAGCAGCTCTATCATGCTTCATATTCATTGCCCAGAACAACATGTCCTGAAAATAAAGCTTCTCGTTTCTCTGGAGCCCGGTATGTAGAAAATTACTAGTTCCAGTTGTTATTATCTAAAGTGATTAGAACAAACACTTATTATTTTTCGTTATGTGTGCTTCTCTTCATTAATGCATTCTATAGGTATTTACAGTGTATTATCCCTCAGCTGCATGGCTGCAATCAAGGTGTCCGATATTTTTTCCTTGCTGCGTCACTGACATGAATGCCGAGCTGTTTGATTTAAATTATCTGTATATAATTTTTAATATCTTTCACAAGGACAGTAGAGTATAACATTTGAATATGCTGTACAGTATAATGAATATATACAAACTCAATTTCAAGTCAAATTGGCTACTAACTCTGGCCACATCTTCCAAAGTTTTAATGTCTTCAGTCCGATCATCACTTCATATCTGTAACTGAACTATAGAAACCTTATCATATCATATAATTTATTTTCATTCTGTAAAGCCTTACAGGAATACAAAATCCATATAGATATGGAAATAGTCAATGCTGTACATAAAAGTAACAAAAATATTTGCTTAAGAAGTCAAGAAGTGAAGTTGGTATAAAAGTGTATGACAGTTTTAGTTACTAGGCCTAGTATGATATTTGAGGATTTAACATAATATACATTATTTTAATACAAGAAATAATAACACAAAAACACCAATTAAAAAGATACAGTACTTAATGGACAAAAAATAATTTTCAACACCACTGCATAACAGATAAAGATTGGTACATTCATGCTGTTACATTTTATACAAAACAAGATCTAAAATACATACACAAAAACTGTGTATGTAGTCAAAGAATAAAACAAACATAAATGTATATTTATTATATGTGCCAAACTTTCAATTACTAATTTAGATCATATATAAATAAATTAAAATTTTTTGAAGTTCAAAATATTCATCTAAAGAATAAAATGAATTTTCGTATAAACATTTCTGAGCAATAAATTTAAATTTCTTGGGATTATCACCGTTGTTCACTGAACAACAACCCAATGAACATAATCCCATGTTTGAACTCCTCCGCACAGAAACACCTTACGTCACAAACTAGTAAGACGCCCTACCAAAAACCTTCCCCCTACAGTCAGTTCTCACTCAAGCTGTGTACCGACAGGCCACCACGAACTCTCGTAGAGGTAAGATAGTGCATAAATATTGCATTTTCTGTAGCTCTAACAGTTACTTTATAATATAGTTATTAACTATTCACATTTTTAACTATTTACATATTTTAATATTTTACAACAAAACAGACCCAACGTATAATATTTTATATGAATTTAATGTATACACAAAGACACCTCATCAAAATTTATGACAAACACATACACAGAATTAATATTTTAGATTGTAATAACATGTAAATATTTTTAGACTGTAATAACAAGCAAATCATGTTTTAGTAATACTCGACCACTCACCTGTTTAAAGAGTGACAGTACCATATGCTGCATGTATACAATTGTATCCTCCTGAAGATGAGCACTTAAGGCTCAAAACATATAGAGGAATATAATATTTTAAGAATAAATAATAATCAGTGCATCAAGTTGGTAATTAATATATAGTCATTTATAAATAATGTTTCTCAAACATACGTACATACATATATGGAATTTCATTTTATCAATCCCTATAAGCAATTAGGCTTTGGGTATGAAACATGTCTTCAAGATTTGACAAACAGTAACAGATATACACAAAATAAAACGTATACACATACAATTAAAATATTAAAATTTAAAACACCTACTTAGTGTAACAAGTGGGAAGAAATATGTACTATAATTTGAATTGTAATCTATTGTATATATCTATTGAATTGTAATCTATTTTGTGTGGCTAGATCACGTATATCAGCACTTCTGAAGAAACTTTCTCCACGATTGCGACAGAAGGCTGCTGTACCAAACAGTCCTTGTCCCTGGGTTGTGGTAGAATTTTCCAATCAAGATCTGGGGTCTCCAGATGTCAGTGGGAGAACCAACTCGGTTACTTCAGACTACAGCTTTGATATGGCTGTTCAGGCATCACGGCTTCGGAGGGAGCAGGCAGCATATAATAAACATGTCCAGGGACAGGTACATGTAAATTGAGGTCACTATTAAATGTGATTACTCTTATATTAAAAAATTCAATCCTAATCCCATTTAGGACTGGCCTACAATGGTGCAGGCTTCAAACCCATGCACTGAGAAACCACTAAAATGCCAATTAATGATGCATGGTATAAATTTCACATTAAAAATTATTATTAATATTGTTGTTGTTGTTGTTGTTGTTGTTGTTGTTGTTGTTGTTGTTGTTGTTGTTGTTGTTGTTGTTATTGTTATATTTGTAATGACTTTTATGCAGGGTATTTACAATTACGAGGGTTGGAACTTTAATAGTGGCAACTATTTATTTACAACTGATACAAAATAGATACATGTTTCGAAGTTTTACTGTCCTTCATTGTAGTC
>JGI20166J26741_11782474_pt1 | contig 10288 bp, 8 predicted proteins | sample TergutCu122P5_FD_26741 | JGI IMG/M metagenome (IMG submission 26741) | reverse complement strand
GTATCGCCCAAATCAAATACGCGGTTTGCGAACAATACGTCCAATATCTCGGCTGATTCGTTGTCTCTCGTAAATTTCGTTTTAAGCGCAAGGTCGTAATAAACCGGGATAACAGTTTTTGCCGATTCGCTGGAGAGAGCCTCCAAAACTGCGCTCGATACGTCGAGAGATTCCTGCGAAGCCGTTATCGGCGAGAAGAACAACTCGCAGCCTTCCATTCTGGAATAATACTCCTTCTGCTGTTCGTCGTATTTGGGATAGGGCAGTATTCCGAAATCCGACTCCATACTGCGCAGCGATTTCAAATAAAAGAATGTGCAGTCCATAAAAAGACCCTGATTGTTTTCAAACATTTTAAGCTGGTCGGCGGGTATATTCTCTCCGGCGGTATTGACGAACCATGAGTTATTGCCCCAGGTTATTGAATAGATTTTCTGGAATACCTCCAAAAATTTTTCCGTTCCCATCGTCGAATACGGAATATCGTTCTCGTCTTTATTTATAGATTTTAAGCCCGCTGAAATCCAGAAATCCGGCAGCACCTGTTTAGGCGCGCTCAAATAACCGTAAGCGTCGTCTTTTGTCATTTTATCCCCGCCTGTCAGACTGCGCGTCGCGTTTTTCGCCATATCGGCATATGCGTCAAAAGTCCATGTGCCGTTTTTCACCATATCATACGGATTAGGCATACCGTAGTTTAATATCAGCTGCTTATTAAACATCAAAACGTGCACAAAATCATACGCCGACAAATTAAACGCGCCTACTGCAAAAAATCTCTTGTTTGCGACCGAAAGTTCGGCTGTAAGTTTCTTATCCCAGTAAGGCTTATCTAAATTTATGTACGTAAGTTTATCCAGACCGTTTATTAAGCCTTCCTGCGCGAAGATGTTAAAAGCGTCGGGATTTCTCGTCATAATCAAATCATATGCTCCGTCGCCCGCTTTTATTGAATTTCTCGCCTTGCCGGAATCATAAGTGGTGATATTGTTGAATTTAATATTAAAGCGTTCCTCAATCCGGCGGTTGCGTTCATATACAGCATCGTTTAAAGCATCGCCGTTTATTTCTTCGGCGTCCATAGCGCAGTTTGCGTAGTCTATAGTTCGGGTCAGCATTTTAAACTCATAGCCGTTAAAGTTTAAATCCTGCAGGTCGTCGTTTAAATCGACAGTTTCGGAGGTAATAGTCTGGCTGGCTTCGGCGGAAATGTCGTCCGCGTTTTGAACGGTTTCGTTCCCGTTTACGCTGACAGGATTTTCATTCGAGGCGCACGAAGCGAGCATAATCAAAATCAGCAAAGAAAAAATCAATACAAAACAAATTTTTTTCATAACCGCAATATCTCCCGTTTAAATTTAAAAAATCCTATTGTCAACATTATACAATAAAAATATATTACAGTCAATATATTTATAAAATTTAATTTTACACGTAGGGGACTGGAACGACGCTTGCGTCGTTTAAATCCTCGACGTCCCGCGATTCTGATTTCACATTGATTTTTGCGCGCGGGACGTCGAGGACGCCGTCCCCTACAATAAACAAGAAAAAATAGACCGCCCGTGCTAAGGTAAGGTCTATTTTTCTCATTAACTTTTTAAGTTTATTCGCGTTTGTCAACAACAAAATTATATTATTCCTCGTCCTCGCTCAAATATTTCTTCGCTTCTTCTATGACCTTCGGAGCTAAAGCCGCAGGCAGTTCTTCATATCTTACAAACCTGAACTCGTAAGAACCGCGTCCCTGAGACATTGCCCTCAACTGTATTGAATACGTCTGCATTTCGCTCATCGGCACTTCGGCTTCTATCGTTGTATAGCCCTTTTTGTGTTCGTGCGCGCTCTGACCTAAAACTCTGCCCCTGCGTTTGCTTAAATCTCCCATCGCGCTTCCCACTATAGCGTCGGGAATCGTGACTTTCAATTCGCCGATAGGCTCAAGAATTACGGGCGACGCGCCTGTCAGCTGTAAAAACGCCAGTCTTGCCGCGAGTTTGAACGATAATTCGTTTGAATCAACGTCGTGATATGAACCGTCAAACAGATTAGCCTTTAAATTCACAACCGGGAATCCCGCGAGAACGCCTTTATTCATGCACTCAAGCAGTCCTTTTTCGACCGCCGGGTGATAATTCTTAGGAACAGAACCGCCGAATACGCTCTCCGTAAAAGTAAGCCCCGGATTTTCAGAGCACGGCTCAAACTCGATTTTAACGTGTCCGTACTGACCGTGTCCGCCGGACTGTTTCTTGTGCTTGCCTTCGACGCTTACTTTTTTCTTGATTGTTTCTCTGTAAGCCATTCTCGGTATCGAAAACTCAACGGATACGCCGTAACGGTTTTTAAGTTTTGAGGTTATAACGTCGATGTGCATCTCGCCCAGACCGGACATAAGAATCTGGCGGGTTTCGGCGTTGTTTTCATATTTTAACGTTAAATCCTCCTCAAGAAGTTTATTGATATTCGTCGCGATTTTATCCTCGTCGCCTTTTGCCTTAGGGATAATAGCGTAAGTCAGGAACGCTTCTGGATAAATTATTTTATAATATTCGGCGCTGCCTGAAGCCGTAAGAGTATCGTTCGTATTGGTTGCGGCGAGCTTTGCGGTAACCCCTATATCGCCGCATATGAGTTCTTCAACTTCGGTCTGCTTTTTACCGCGCAAAGTATATATATGCGCGAATTTTTCGTTTTGACCGCTTGTAAGATTTTTCAAAGCCATATCTCTTTTAAGAACGCCGTTCATGACTTTGAAATACGACATTTTACCGAACTGGTCGGCGACCGTTTTAAATACGAATAACGACGTATTTCCGGTTTCTTCGATTTTTACTTTAGCTATTCCGCCGTCGTCGGTATAAACGCTTTCGTTTACTTTATCAAGCGGGGTAGGGAAGTATTTGACAATACTGTCAACAAGATACTCAACTCCCGCAAGAGTAACCGCAGAACCGGAGAACACAGGTATAATAGTTCCGTGGTGTATGCCGGAATTTAAAGCCTGTTCGATTTCGTCGTCCGTGAAATCTTCTTCTGCGAAATACTTTTCCATAAGCTCGTCGCTTGTTTCAGCCAGAGACTCAAATAATATATGCCTGTACTCCGCGACTTTGGATTGAAATGCTGCGGGAATCGGAGCTTCTTTCATAACTCCGCCCTTTTCGGGTATGAAATATTTTGATTTGATTAAATCCGCGTATCCCGAAGTTTTATTATCTTCGATAAACGGGATAAAAACAGGACATACGGCTACGCCGAATTTATCTCTTGCCTCTGTAAAAATCTCGTCGAACTTTACGTTTTCTTCGTCGAGCTTATTTACAAAAAAGACTTTCGGTATGCCGGCTTCGTCGGAATATTCAACGCCGAACTCCGTGCCTACGTCAACGCCGGATTTCGCGTTTACAACAATCAGCGAACAGTCCGCAACTCTCGCAGCCTGTTTTGCCTCTCCCGCAAAATCAAAAAATCCGGGAGCGTCTAAAATATTAATCTTCGCGTTTTTCCAGTTAAACGAAAGCAGCGATAACTGCATCGAAAACCCTCTTTTAATTTCTTCGGGGTCGTAATCGCTCACGGTGTTTCCCTCGGTAACTTTCCCGTGCCTTTCAGAATTTTTCGTAAAAAACAGCACAGCCTCCGCGAGAGACGTTTTACCGCTGTCTCCGTGACCCAAAAAGCAGACGTTTCTTATATCTTTAGTATTAGCCATTGACATTAATCCTCCGTTAATTTATTTTTTCTGTAACTATACAATATAAACGAACATAAAACGCAGTTCGTTTTTGAGACAATAAGATTATTATACAATATTTCGCGGAGAATTGCAACATATTTTTTATTTATTTTTCAAACAAAACGCAAAAATTTTAAAGAAATCTTATGCGGTTGTCGGTTATGCTTATACTGTAGGGTTACCTTATTCTGTAGGGGACGACGCCCTCGGCGTCCCGTAAATCTGATTACTGCACAATCAAATAAAAAACAAAAGGCGGCAAAAACGCCGCCCCTGCACAGAAACATCTCTAACTAAAACTTATTCGCCTTTTGCCGATTTCTCCCATACCTTAGCTTCTTCTTTGGTGAGAGCTTTTATTTCCGGCTTCGGATACGGGCTTTTCGGACCGCCTACTCCGTATATAAAATGCTGACCTGTTTTTGTAAGATACAACTGTTCTTCATAACCCTGCTCCTGACCAAATTCTCCGACATATTTAAAAGCAAGGTTTTTTGCGGTTTCGGTATCGCACATTTTGCCGTCTATTTTCTTTTTCATATTTACGCAATCCTCCGGTTAATTAATAATATTAATTATTATAATTATAATAAAATAAAAATTTATGCGTTTACTATTTGATATAATAACATTATAACATAATATTTCTCATTAAATTGTGAACGAAATCCATAAAGAATTTAAAAACGCATAAAAAATATTTAATTTAACATAATACTTTTAGAAACTTTTTACTTTAATTTGTGGTATAATATAATTATTCCGGCAGAAAACTAAAATAAAGTAAAAAACAAAAAGGAGAATATAATTTATGAAAATTAAAACTAAAATAAAAAAGACGTTTGCCTTTATTATCGCGCTTATTATTATAATGCCTGCGCTTATTAATTTAAGTCCCGCAGGTAAAGTATCGGCGGTAAATTATCTTACAGTGGAATATAAAGCATCAAACGCCAATTTTGCCGAGGCTTACGGCGCAAACGATACAAACGTAATGGAACTGACAATAACAGGCGACGGACAGCTTACCGCCGCCGACTGCGCGTTCATCAACAGCCTGAACGTAAGGTATTTAAATCTTGGCGAAGCAAATTTTGAAAATAATAAAATCCCCGACGGCGCGTTTGGCATGAGCGCATTGTCCGGTATAAACCTGCCTTTGTCGCTTACCGAAATAGGAAAAGACGCTTTCAGAAACTGCGGCGCGCTTAAAAGCGTAGGTACAAATCCCAATCTGAAAATTATCGGCGACGGAGCATTTTATAACAGCGCGCTTGAAAACATAGTAATTCCCGACTCGGTTACTAAAATCGGCGCGGAAGCGTTTGCAAAATGCGAATCGCTTATAAGCGTAATAGCTTTAAACCCGGACGGCTCAAAATATAACGCCGCAGGCAGCGCGTTTTCCGGCGTGTCTTCAAAATGCGTTTTAGTGACCAGAGCGGGTTCAACAGGATTTGACGGAGCGGCTTTTTCGTCTATACCAAATAAAACAGAATGGATTTTATACAGTCTGCCGGGGAGCGGAATGGTAGCCGCAGGCACAGATTATCAAATGACTGCGGACGTAACCGACGTAAAAAATAATAAAGCGTCGTATAAATGGTACAGAGACGGTTTTGAAATCTACAACATGACGGGCGACACCTTGATATTAAAAAATATCACGCCGGAATATGCCGGAAGATATACAGTTGAAATAACGTTAAATAATATAAAAGCGATGTTCAGCAGTATTATAAGCGTCGGCGGAACAACAACGGGAAGAACAACGGTCGAAAGCAAAAACACCGCGCCCGACCATAACGTGTCGCAAATAACAACGCCCGAAAAGACTAAATATGATGTAATAAAAGTTATTGATTCAAAAGGGAAAGACTTAACGGCTGCGATTGATATACCGGACGTAAAAAATACTCAGACAATACAGCTTGACGTTCCGAAACAACCTAATCAATACGACGAGTACGCTTATGTAATTTACGCTAAAAAATTAAACGAACTCTATAACGCAAACAAAACGGGGATTTTCAAAATAAATCTCAATAATCTCGATAATAATAACGGCGCATATATAAATGTCCCGTTCAATATTATTAATTCTCTCAAAAATACAGACCTGAACAGAGACAATCAATTAAGAATGTCGATAAGAAAAACCGGAAATATTCAATACGCAGTATATTTCGCAGTTACCGACGAAACCGGCACGGTTTTGTACGATTTCAAAGACACGAACAGTCTGCCCGGAGTTTATATGTATCTGCCTATGCCTGTATTGCCTCAGTCAAAATATATAGTACAAATAGACGACGCTATGTATTCTTATCCCGTTCCCTCTGCAGTAACAGCCGGCAGCCTGAACAAATTCAAAATCCAGAATAATTTACTGTATTCGGTTCAGCCGTTGAAAACCTCAAATTTCACTGATATTGCAAATCACTGGGGCGAGGCTGATATAAAAACATCGGCGGGAAGTTATATAGTCGAAGGCTTCCCGGACGGAACTTACAGACCCGACGCGAATTTAACAAGGGCTGAATTTACGACCATGCTTATAAGGGCGTTATATTATAACATGTCGCGTGACGAAGCGGTATTTGCGGGACCGGTAAAACCCAATGTTTACAGCGATATTAAATCCGGCGAATGGTATCAGACTAATATAAAATACGCCGATATAATGGGGTTGACCGGCTTTATAACAGGTACTGAATTTAAACCTAATCAAAAAATCACCCGCGAAGAAATGGCGTATATGATTAATAAAGCGGTTAAATACGCGGGGATTAATACAAAAAAAGCCGAAGAAAAAGCGTTAAATTATACGGATTTAAATGATATTGACGCAAAATATGCAGCCGACGTAAAGATATGCACAAACTTAAATCTGTTACAGGGCAGCGGAGGTTATTTCAAACCCAAAGACGTATTAACCCGCGCCGAAGCCGCAACGGTATTAAACAGGCTCTTGAATTTAATGAGCGAAAATGTATAAAAGAAAAGAAAATAAAACAAAAAGGGAACGCGAAAAAATTTCGCGTTCCCTTTTTATATGCTCTTAGATTATTTCCCGCTTGCGTAACGTGAGGTTTCACTGACTGTGTTTTGTCCTCGTACTGCGGTATTTTGCGCAGCTTCGCTGTACTTTTTCTTTAAAGCCAATAATCGTCTGTTATATTCCTTTACGACTTTCGCGCGGTCGTAAACTAATTTCCCGTCTCTCCCCGGAGTAGTATCGTTATCTATTGCTTCATCATATTCTTTGTTTTTTTTTCTCATCCAATCAACTAATTCGGCATATTCCTGTTTAAAAGTTTTCATAAAATTTAAACCCTTAATTTAAAAGTGTTACGTCTTTTGCCGGAAACTGTCCGTATCTCCTAATTTTAACGCTTAATTTATCAACGTATAAATCTATTATACTATTAATCGCAAAATTTGTCAATATTTTTCGCATTTCTCTTATCTACATCACAAAACGCCCAACTCAACAGCCTTGGCGTGGACGGACTTAAAATCCAGAAGCGCGTCGGATTTTTTTGCCGGGTCTCTGAGCAGAGCCGACGGGTGATAAATCGCCGTCATGTATATGTCGCCTTTCTTAAACCACAAACCGTGTTCGGACGTTATTTTAAAATCGGGCTTTATTATACGAACAGCCGCAATCCTGCCGAGACAAACTATAATTTTAGGGTCTATTAATTTCGTCTGCGCGCGCAGGTAATCGATACAGCTGTCCTGTTCGGATTCTGCGGGGTCTCGGTTTTTTGGAGGACGGCATTTTAAAATATTCGCTGTGTAAACATTATCAAGCGTTAAATCAAAATATGCCATATATTTGTCAAGCAGTTTTCCCGCCCGTCCGACGAACGGCAGCCCCTCGCGGTCCTCAGACTCGCCGGGGGCTTCTCCTATAAACATAATCTTCGCTTCATGCGAGCCTTTTCCGAAAACCGTTTTGGTTTTCGTTTTATGAAGTTCGCATTTTTCACAGCTCATGCAGCTTTTTAAAAGGTCGCTCCACAACTGGATATTCGTTATTTCTTCGTCCATTTTATTTAAATACCTCTGAAAATACTTTAACCGCGTCCGGCGATAATATTTTTTTTGTGTGCTCGTCAAGATAAAACCCGAAAAACGGATTGTTTATCAAAACGCCGTATTCGCTTATCATATTAATAGCCGGCTCTCTGTTATCCTCTATGTATAAATAATATTTGTTTTCGTCCGCGTATATATCGCTTTTGCCGTTATATCCTGTCAGACTCAGCTGATTGCACGCCTGAAGCAAAATCTCGGAGTTGTCAAACATATATAAAACGCGCTTCTTTTTTACTCCGGTATATAGTTTGGACTTATATTTTTTTTCGTATGTATAAGGGTCTCCGTGCTGCTGAACGGGAGACGGCGAGCCCATTTTTGTAACATACATAAAACAGCCGCCGTTTTTATCTGGATGCACCTGCATGTATATTTTTTCAGAACCCACGTCAAACCCGAACTGATGCTTAGCTTTATCCAAAATCTCCCGCAAAACGAGCCTTGTCCCCATATTATCGGAATAATCCATTTCTTCGTAAGTTATATCATGCGAAGCCATATCTTCATTTGTGAGTATTATTTTAAGTTTATTTTCGTTTACCAATCGTAATTCCATTATAACACAATCCTTTCATACTACGATTAGAGATAAAATACCGCTATTATTATTATATATAAAAAACCGTCAAATGTCACGTATAAAAATATGGTATTTATATAATAAATTAAATATATTATTAATATATATACAAAAGTGTAAAAAAAAAGAATTCCTGCAATAATTATATAAATATCCGCTTGCTTTATTTACGGTATTGTGATAAAATTAAAATATTAATAAAAATTGCGGAGGCTTTGTTTATGCGTTACGGAAACTGCGCGTCATATAAAAATATAAAACAAATCAAAATTTTAAAAGATACAGGGTTTGACTATATAGAAACCGGACTGTCTGCGTTTTGGACTGCGGCGGAACAGGAAATATCTGATTTTAGAACGGCTCTTAATGAGAATAATATAAAATGCGAAGCCGTAAACGTTTTATTCCCGGGCGGGATAGCTCTCACGGGAGAAAACGCGCAGTTTGAAAAAGCAAAAGATTATATTAACGAAATCTTTGAAAAAACGAAAAATATAGGCTTTAAATCCGTAGTGTTCGGAAGCGGGGGAGCAAGAAAAGTTCCCGACGGATTCCCGAAAGAAAAAGCCGTTGAACAAATAATAAAAGTTATAAGCGATTATCTGATTCCGGCGGCTGATAAATATAATTTTACTTTAGCTATAGAAGAATTGAACAGGGGAGAGACCAACATAATAAACACTATAGACGAAGCCGAATATATAATAAAACAAATAAATAATTCAAGAGTAAAACTTCTCGCGGACTTATATCATATTGCTTTGGAAAATTACGACGTATCAAAATTATCAGAAATGGGCGGTATTCTCGAACACTGTCATATTGCAAACCCGTACAACAATAGATTCTATCCGCAAAAAACAGACAGCGAAAAATCTATAAATCTTTATAAAGAATTTTTCAATAGCCTTAAATCCGCGGGATATAATAAAAAAATATCTATAGAAGGCGGTCTCGGCGGACTTGCGGATTTATATTTAAATAATATAGATATACCGGACTGGGTAGGGGAGGAAGATAAAAGATTTTACGCAGAGTCAAAAAAATCCCTTGAATTTATGAAAAGTTTAAATTTAAATTGAGGTTATATTGAGGTTATATTAATGAAACGCAAAAAATTTTTAATATTAATATTTGTTATTTATATAATGTTTTATCTTTGCTCCTGTGCAAATTTAAGGGCTATACAATTAACTAATTTAACGAACGAAGAAAGTCAAAAAATCAGACCGATGTCGGAAGAAATCATTCGATGCTTAACTGAAAAAGATAAAGAGGCATTTAAAAAATTATTTTGTGAAAAAACTAAAAGCAGCGATAGCTTCAATACGCAAATTGACCAAATTTTCGATTTCTTTATATGCGACACATATATTGATTCGGAAATTGATACGTCGGCAAGCGGCGGACAATCTATGGAAAAGGGCGAAAGAGTAAGCTGGAATGTCGCTCCTGAAATTAAATATATAAAAGTTATTATTGTCCCTGACGGAGATTATGAAAAAATGTATGAACGTTATTACAGAATAAGCTATTACTGGCAAATAATAAACAAAGGAGACACTTCTCTTGAGGGATTACAGCGACTGACTGTTGAGTTGCTGAATATGGATAGTAAAGCAACAGTCGGAGAATCTTATTCGTAAATATTTAAAACAAATATATAAAAAACAAAAAGGAGAAAAATTAATATGATTTTAGGAGTATGCTGCGGAACAGACGAAAACACCGTCAAAATGATGAAAGACATAGGCTATGTATATCTTGAATCTGGAATCAAAGGTTTTTATCAAAACAAATCCGGTCTTGACTTGACTTTAAACGCTCTCGCCAAAAATAAAATCCGCATGGAAGTCGGACAGCAC
>JGI20166J26741_11782363_pt1 | contig 10288 bp, 5 predicted proteins | sample TergutCu122P5_FD_26741 | JGI IMG/M metagenome (IMG submission 26741) | reverse complement strand
TCCTGACGATGGGCATAAAAATGCCCGAAACATGTTGAGATAATATTGATTAAAAATAAATCACCATTTGTTGCATCTAGTTGGTCTAACACTTATTTACGGTAAAAAAGCTGAAGAGCAGGAAATTTGTTGATAAGCTGAGCGTCTGTTAACGTATCATTTCTCAACGGCATTAAACTAAAATGCTGGTGTCGAATGGAGGGATGATTGTGTTGAAGTAAGGAACACTGGTCACCCAACATCTGTCTGGAATGATATAAGACAACTTAGAAACACCAAATTAATAGCAACCAGCTTGCAAAATGAGATCCGAAGGGATCTTTGGAGTATGCAGGCGGAGTGTAACGTTTGGTTCTAGGTGGATTTAGGACTCCGAAGGATGAGTGTGGTAAACACGAGGCAGTCCTTGTGACCAAGTGTAGCTAAATGATGGCAAAACCTTACGATATCCATCCACTGTATACAGGGTGTTTCGTAATGTTCTCCGTGATTACAAATATTTATAACAAGAAAAACCAAAGGACCTACCTTAATGGAATTGTTCACAGCCACAGGAAAACTGGAAAAGTTTTTTTTTTTTTTGACAACTAGAAATGTTCGATGTGTGCACCACGGGTGACACGGCACACATCGGTATGATATTCAAGTTCTTGCCATACACGTGTCAGAATGTTGACGCGTGTGTGGCAGGAACTTGAATATCATATCGATGTGTGCCGTGTCACCCGTGGTGCACACGTCGAACAATTCTAGTTGTAAAAAAAAATCCTGTGGCTGTGAACAATTCCATTAAGGTAGGTCCTTTGGATTTCTTGTTATAAATGTTTGTAATCACGGAGAACATTATGAAACAGCCTGTATTTACAGAATTTTAAATAGGTGTAATTCGGCCACTAGGGGGCCCTAACCGACATAAATCCGGTTGTCGTCATACTGATCGTTTCTAAAATATAATGTGGGTTTGTTGTGACATTAACCTCCCATTTGCGTCGTCTCATCCAAATGGCCGCTGTCCAAACGTTCTTCCAGTTAAATTCTGTGGGTTTTTCTTGTTTTTCTAGTCGACATAAATGTACAGCCTCCTTGGGTGCTAAGATAATAATTTACACTCAGTAATTTATGTATTTCCGTCTCTTTCCTAGATTCCCATGTTTCCTCGGCGGTGGGTGAGCAACTATGCAAAGCTATAGTTGAAAAACTCAAATTCATTCGCCGCTCCAAAATATTTTATTGCTTTATTACTAACCTTCCCTTTCTTTGTCTTGAGTTTTATCAGTGTTTACTATTTTTTACTTTAATACCCAAAAACTGTGCATTTTGCCCACACAGCGCATTTATGTGTTTTGTAGGATTCTCAAAATCCACAACGATTACTCCCCTAAACAGCTTTGACTTTTTGGTCTGTATAGTGCAGAATTAATGTGTTTTTCTGATGTCGGAAAAGAATTTGTATATATTCTTCACATGATTTTCAGGCTTAATCTGAAAGCTTGGCAAGCTGTGGCTATACCTTTACACACGTCTAATTAGATTAATGTCTATCACTTTAAATAGTGGGACCCCGGCTTCTAGAAGAATTACTTTGTTTCGCAGAAATGCAACAAATTGCAGCAGTTTGTCTTTACCAGTGGAATAAGGCCCTTGAGTGTAGCCTACTTCTGGGCACCGAACAATTCCTTGAAATCACAAGCCATGTTAGCATTACGCACGAAGCGGCCAGGCCATTTTAGGCAGTACGTTTTGTGAAAACTATAGATGGTTGAGATGAAGGAAAGAAGCGGGCGTTTATCCAGAGGTGATGGGGAAATTGCCACAGCCTCATCAAAAGAGCGTTGTTATGTGTCGGTTGTTCGTATTGTCCGTACAACAAACCCCATGAAACATACCGCATATTGAAGCTAATAGGTGCCCAGATTTCCAGTGAATTACCCACGTTTTATGAAACGGAAATATTCATTACAATGCTCACGAGGGCGCGTAATTGGACCATTTCCTGAGCCAGATAAATCCAATCCAAACACGATCATCATATTCTTTTAATGTCACTGTTAATGTCGTGTTCTTTTCTATCTTCGATCTGCCAAGTGATCTCATTCTTTCAGGCTGTCCTTCCAAACACTGTACGCCTGTGTATTTCTCTTCACGCCCGTGCTGCCTTTGCCACGTGTTTCGCCCATCTCAACAAATGATTGTGAGGACTAGAGATGGTATAGCCTCTGATGATGATTTCGTAATCTTCGTGTCACTACCTCTTCCTAAGAGCCAGATAATCTCCTAAGCACCGTGTTTCAAACACTGGCAGTCAGTATAAGCGACCAAGTTTCAAACCCATACAAGGAATATGCAAAATTATAGTCTTGTTTATTACAGTCTTTAGTTTTTATGTAGCAGAAGGAATACGAAATATTCTGAGCTGAATTGTAGGAAGCTTTCTTTGAATTTAGGGCAGGTTTCACCCTTTCATAGGTCACGAAGGCCCTTAGGGAGAGTAGAGATATAGCTCTACTCTATTTTTGACCTCAGCACTAGAAGGGAGTGAGGGGTCAGCATCACGCCCCGGCCGCACCTTACCGCCGGGAAAGACCCGGTGCCCATTGTACAGGAGGCTGGGTGGGCCTCAGGGTCGGTCTGGACAGGTGCGGAAAATCTCGCCTCCACCGGGATTCGATCCCCGGACCGTCCAGGCCGTAGGCAGTCGTTATACCGAATGAGCTACCCGGCCCACTTTCTTTGAATTTAACCTGCTCTTAATTTCTTCGTGAATACAATTTCGATGTGATAGAGTAGTTTTGTTTGCAAAGCCCTAAGTAATGAGATCGCTTATAAGATCTAGGGTTATATGTAAGGATAATATTGAAATGGATCTTTAAAAGTATGCAAAGAGGGCGTGGACTGGATTTATCTTCCTCAGCGTGGGGCCCAGTGGCAGGCTTTTGTGAAGATGGCAAGGAAACCTTGCTTTAGGTCTTCGCTGTTCTGGGATATTGCGCGGGGAATTTCTTAATTAGTTGACTGTTTACTAGTTTCTCACGAACGTCTGCGCTGTTAGTCAGTTACTGAATCAGTGTTGTGCTGTCTTCTCAGTAAAATCTGTAAATGAGACACTGTAGGGAGGCTGTAGACACCGCGATCCATCCTCACTGTCACCTTGTTCAGATGTACACGCAGATAAAGAGAAGCAGTACCTATGTTCCAGTGTGTCTACAAGATTCACCCTCATCGAAATATGTCTTGTGCTAACATAGTCAGGCGGGATGACAAACGGAGCTAGTGAGTGTAACATCGAGCTATGTCTCTTTGGTTCATTACTTGCCTTCCAACAGCTCGCATTTTATGCGGTCCTTATGACCTTATGTGTCTGTCCGCAGAGCCAAGATGCTGCCTTCTGCTGACGAAATAATGTGCACGGAATTTTGGTGGAAATATCGAAATCTACAGCTGAGAGAACTTCAGTAAGTAACCTGAAAAGCATCGTAATTGTGGCTGTGACACCAGTCATATATTAACTGATTAATTAGCTATCGTTAATTACTGAAAGTCGTCTGTGTTCGTCTATTGAAAGATGTCAGAAAAGCCGAAATCTTAAATTATTGACCAATTAATTGAACAAATGAGTGACATAAATGGGAGTGATGCCAACAGTAAATTACCTTGCTGATATCTAAATTTTCCTTTTCCAAAACTGTGTAAACAGAGGAGCGTAGCAGCATAGCTTTGCATCTCCATTGTTTAAAGTATCTTTGTTATTGTGCTTAAATTATTATTATTATTATTGTTATGATTGTTTAGGCTCTTCAGTCAGCACAAAAATAAAGAACAATTAATAACATCATCATCATCATCATCATCATCAATAGCAGCAGCAGTAGTAGTAGTGATGGTGGTGGTGGTGGTGGTGGTTTTATACGTAACGACATGGCTTGTGTCGAATAAGCCTCCATCCAATAGTAACAAAACATTCTACTTGGAGTGTGAGTGTGGAAGAGGTGTTCTGTTGAGAGAGGTAACAAAAAATGAAGATAAATAGCTGGGTATCATTTGTTCTGGTGGTTATATTTCAAACATGGGCCTATTAATCAGAATCGGCCTTTTGTTATGTAAGTTAAAACACGAGAACTATTTTACCTTCTTAGAAACAAACGAATACGTGTGTGTTCTGCGTTCAGCTGTGATGTGAGGTATTGCTTGGTAACGCGGCCTGTTGTGTCGTTGATGTGGGACTGAGTCCCACGGTAATGCGAACTCTTGTGGCGATGGTATGGGACTGAGTCCCAGGGTAATGTGACCTCTTGTGGGATGGTGTAGAACTGAGTCCCACGTTAATGCAGCCTATTGTGTCAGTGTTGTAGGATTGAGTCCCACGGTAATGGGCCCTCTTGTGGCGATGATGTTGGAATGAGTCCCAGGGTAATGCGGCCTGTTGTGTCGATGTTGTAGGACTGAGTCCCGATGAAATACGGCTTGATGTAGCCATGATATAGGACTGAGTCCCACGGTAATGTGGCCTGTTGTGTCGATGATGTAGGACTCTATCCCAAGGTAAAGCGGCCTGTTGTAGAGATGGTGTACGACTGAGTCCCACGGTTATGCCCCCTGTTGTAGCGATGATGTAGGTCTGAGTCCCACGGTAAAGGGGCCTGTTGTGGTGATGATGCAGGAAGAGTGAGTACCACGGTAATACGGCCTGTTTTGACGATGATGTAGAAGTGAGTCCTACGGTAAAGTGGCCTGTTGTAACGATGATGTAGGACTGAGTCCCACGGTAATGTGGCCTGTTTAACGATGATGTCTGACCCACACCTTAATTCACCCCGTTGTGGCTGTGGATTAATACAGAGTCCTTTATTACTGTGGACTCCAGTGTGCTGGTTGTGCCATCCTCTGGTTACAGATGATTACATAGCATTTTTGGAATGTTGATTTACAATGGAATACCGAAATACTCGGGGAGAAACCTGGCCCAGTGGCTCTTTCTAAGCTTAATTTTCTAAATTATCTCTTTCTTTCCTGTTGTCCGAAATATGCATTTCTGATGTTTCCCATCCTTTCTGCGTGCGCAGCCCATGTTATCCTCCCTGATTTGATTGCCATACTCGTCTCTAGAAAAGAGTACGGACTATGAATCTCCTTGCTTTTTAATAATCTTCAGTCTTTGCCCCCTTCTCCCTGTTAAGTCGGAACATTTTCCTCAGCGTCCTGTCCCAGAACAGCCTAAGCTCATACAGTGAACTTCTGTCTTTTGACACCATCCAGTCTGGCAGTTTGATGCCGGTGTATCGGAGAGTGAATACGAAGGAAATACGTTCCTCCGACACATAACTCGTAAGTTACCCACATACCGGACTGCAGAGCGTCGTTACCCAAAGATGGCAACAAGAAGTGTGGGCGCCGAGAAAACCTCAGACCACACGTGTTCAGTTTACATGTCATTGCGTCGTGCCACTTTTGTTGTTAACCGTAGCCGGCCTCTGGGGGCGGGTCCTCTTAATTAGGATATCAGTGGCTGCTGCTTTTGTTTTTCATCGTAAATTAAATTAGATTGGACTCGACGTCAGATCAGCACAGCCACGCCTTCAGTGGGCTCGGGTTCGATTCTGAATGTTGTGTTGTAGGCCTGAGCTACAGTGTTGCGGAGGGTGAATGTTTTCGCGAGTTTTCCCTTTAGATGAAAGAATGGTGTCGAAGATGATGAGGACTGTATGTCGAGAGGAGGGACTGCGACCTAAGGCCCCGAGCAGCTGTTTGTGGTCCACTTTGCGGCATTTTTGCATACTCACCTGATCATTCTTTGTAAACGTTTCTAAATCGTATTTTTTATTTTTTTATTTTTTAATTTCTAAGGAATTTCTCTATGTAATTTCTACGTTGCACATGTAAGTTCCATTGTACACGATAGTCGGAGGCCTGATGGAGAGTCCTTGAAGGAACTTGCAATGAAAGGAATTTACTTACTTCTGTGTAACCGTCATGCAAATAAGTGTACTATCTAGTAAAACAGTGACGAGCGGAACTCATAAATTCTGCTTTCATATTACCTACATTTACATGTGGGCCGGGTAGCGTATTCGGTATTGCGACTGCCTACGGGCTGGACGTTTCGGGGATCGAATCCCGGTGGGGGCGATATTTTCCGCACCTGTCCAGACCGGCCCTGAGGCCCACACAGCCTACTGTAAAATGGGTACCGGGTCTTTCCCGGGGGTAAGTTGCGGCCGGGGCGTGACGCTTAACCCTCACCCCCTTCGAGTGCCGAGTTCAAAAATAGAGTAGAGCTATACCTCTGTTCTCCCTAAGCGCCTTCGTGGTCTATGAAATAGTGAGACCTACGTACTTCTCTACATGTCTGTTGGTAATATTACAGTCATGCCTTGACTTACGTCTTTTGTCCCCAGACCCAATATGTTAAGCCAAGCAGGCAAATTCCTACGTACGACGCTGAAGATGTCTCAAATTTGCTGAACTCCGCTGATCAGGAACTGACGCTCGAACATCATGTTGAATTTCGGAAGCAGAGCGGCCCTGAAGAAGCTGAGAAATCAGAGTCTGAGCCTAAGGAGGCGATGATGACAGCTTCGGAGTTGGCTGAAGGGCTTCGACTCATTGAACCTGACGCCAAATTGCTTGAGGACATTCGACCAGTGACCAGCAATAACTGGAGATTAATTATTTGGATACGTCCTTGCTTTGTGGGTATTCTGCAAGAGAAGGAGAGGTCTTCGTTTCTCTAGACGTCAATGTTTGATTTCCAGCCATCTTCACTTCTGCATATGACCCGCTTGCAGTTCAAGAGGAACTGACTACGTCTTAAATTTTCATTTGTTTGTCGTTTCATACGTGTTGCAATTTCTTTGTAAACACGAATGCACCTTTTGTCTTGGCCAAAACAGATTGTCCATAACCATCTTGTCCATTTTAACATTGCGTTTGTTTGCAAACCTGTCTCGACTACGACTACAGTCACCGGTCCTGGAACCACCTACGATGTACCTTCGGGGGATGACTGTATGGCTGTTTTATTGCATCGTTTTTGCCTTGTTTCATTATTTGTGTTCATTGTGTGTACGTATGTTTTCGTGTACCAGTGCCTGTTGTGTAGTTGTCCTTCAGGCTGTTGAGTCAGCATGTAAATAAACAAAGATTTGAATTGAGTTGAATTGAATGGATTGTTATGTTTCTGAAGAACTTAAAATTTTTCGATACAACACCACAGTCTGTCTTTGCTTCTATGTCTGCGTCCACTTATAAACAACATAAGTTCGTAATGTCTCCGTACCAGACTTCCTCTGCTTGAACACTTGTCGTTGCTAAGCGGAAATTTAATGAAAATTTTCTCACGATCGTCAATTTTTTAATTTAAAATTCACATAAATAGACTTAGGATTACGTGCATTTCGTGTATTGAATGTGTAAATAAAAGTACATTATAAATTTCGCTTAGGGTCATTCCTATTAGCAATGAAATATGCACTTCATTGTTTGTAGGCTTGGCCCTCACCGAAAGTTTAAATGTGGTTTTATTTTACATATTCAATATTAAAAAAATGCATGTAATCCTAGGCCTGCGTATAAACATTACATTATTAAAAATTTCCTTTTTTATTAAGACCTGTTATCGTGCATAATTGTAGGACCTAAAATTGTCACTAATGTAGTTCTCTTACCACACAGTGGGAGGGGGCCGGGGGTAATTATGTTGATCTGAAAAACCAACTCTTTCCTTTTCGGGAAAGAAAATACATTAAAACTTAATTCTTACCATAGAGGACACGCTGCGTCTCCATCACAGTCAACTGCTGTTTAGTGCTGTTTGTTGTGAGAATGATACGAGACACATAAAAAGTGTGTGTGAGCAACATGCAAGTTTATTTTAGTGTTATAGCAGGTGTACCTACATGTAGTTATAACTGTGGTTAAAATGTTTAATAAAACATACAAAGACATGAAGTGCAGCTAAACAGAATCGTACCAATCATATTAGGCCAACGTGTTCCGTGTAACGTGAAGATTACATGAAGTTTTATTGGACAGTGGAGGTACAATTCCACACATTCTTAGCCCCGGCACTAGTTAGGCTACTGGTGGGTGGTCAGCTTCACGCACCGGTCACTTTACCTCCGGGAAAGTAGCCAAGACACACATTTAATAGGAGGATGAAAACGCTGCAAAGCAGGTCTGAATGCGGTTGGCAGTGTAAAAATCATTGCTTCTGGCAGGAATCGAACTCCTTTCGTCTAGCTCGTAGTTTAGTCATTGCTGACTGATCTACCCCGCCCTCTCATGTTTCAGTATAAGATGCTTAGCAGCATCAAGTGCAGATCTCCTGTACAGAATTTCACCCAAATCGGGCAATAAATGTGGAAAGTAGGGATAGAAATTCATCTACGCCATTAAGCAAAGCGTGGTTTTGGTCCCGCCCATTTTCACGAAACTCTAAATCGCTCAGTAAATTTTTGTAGACCTCTTGTGTACCGAATTTTGTCCCAGTCGGACGAAAAATGTGACAAATACGGGCAAATTTTGTTGCGTCGTTGAATAGAGTGTCTTTTACTGTGCGTATTTGTATGAAACTTGCCATTACTTGACGGCATTATGTGAAGATCTTCTGTGCCGAATTTCATTCAAATCCTTAAAGAAATTTCAGGTTTCCACCGTGCATCATTATTGTTAGTCACTTTTATTAACCGACTAATGCACTCAAATGACACATTCGTAGTCGTTAAAATCTGTGTGTGTAGTATTAAAGTCTAAAAGACACACAATAAAAATTACTCCTACATGTTTCAGATCACATAGTCAGGGAGTGATAGTCTGTACTTGATTGAAATTACATATTATGGTTCACATGTGCTTATCATGTGCGTGATCGGTGTTTGGCGGCATATTCTGGACCTGTGGTGTGTGTGTGTGTGTGTGTGTGTGTGCACTGCGTCGGGCTGAGCTCTGTCCTTAACCTCGGCGCTAGATGGGGAAGTGTGGTCAACGCCACGCCTCGGCCGCTTTACCCCCGGGAAAGATCCTGTACCCATTGTATAGGAGGCTGGGTGGGCCCCAGGGCCGGTCTGGACGCGTGCGGAAAATCTTACCCCCTTCGGGATTTGATCCCCGGACAGTCCAGCCCGTAGCGACTCGCCATACCGACTGAACTATCCCGGCCCATAACATCAGGGTAATACATGAGCAGTCCGAAAGTATCGTCGTTCTTGTGTTCACACTGTGGGTTGGAAACCAAGTTTCACGCCCTTTAGAGTTTTCAACGTCTTAACATCGCAGTAGGCTCTCCTGCGGACCCACTGACAGCCGAGAGTTTACTTCGTAAACCACACAGAATGACTGACATACTTAGGGATGTGAAAGGGCTTCACATATGAAGAACCAATTCTGACGATTCTTATGTCTTGAAACTAGAATAAATATTAATAAAACTCGAGGACCTGCTAAGAAATTCCAGTAAGCTGTCAGATGCGAGTTGTGTTTCCGTAACGCCTGAAGACAAATATTTTCATTGTAAGCTGAACATTCAATGCAGACACAAGTGGGCAAGGACTGATCGTCGGATTGCAGTATGAGAGTTCTGGTCGTTCCTGGGTCTAATGTAAATATTGTTACAAGTGTGACAACGTTACTGTGCTTGTCAGGTGGTCACAACGACGACAGAAACTGAAGACTGAGGTAGATACAAGGGACAACCAGAATCACGACAGCTTATCTAGAATTTGTTGGGAGGGCTTCTGAAAAGCAATTAACAGTGTTATTTATGTAAGTGTGTGTGTGTGTGTGACTGAGCCTGTAAAGGTGAATAAGTGGATGTTTTTTTTTTTGCTTGGGTGGTAGAATGGTAGTGTAACTGAGGGAAATAGTGCGTGATGTTTATGAGTGAGAGAAATATTTTGAGAACTACTTATGTACATAAGCGGGCCTACGTGTGAGGTGTCTGTGCTAGCGAGCGACATATCCTGCGGAATGTTTGCGTATATGAGGGAAATAGTGTAAGATGCTTGGGCAAGTGAAGGAAATAGTGCGAGAATTTTGGATACCTGCACGTAATTGTGTGAGATGTTTGAGTAAGTGAAGGAAATAGTGTGAGATATTTGAGTTAGTGAAGGAAATAGTGCGAGAATTTTGGATACCTGCGCGTAATTGTGTGAGATGTTTGAGTAAGTGAAGGAAACAGTGTGAGATATTTGAGTTAGTGAAGGAAATAGTGCGAGAATTTTGGATACCTGCGCGTAATTGTGTGAGATGTTTGAGTAAGTGAAGGAAATAGTGTGAGATATTTGAGTAAGTGAAG
>JGI20166J26741_11782252_pt1 | contig 10289 bp, 4 predicted proteins | sample TergutCu122P5_FD_26741 | JGI IMG/M metagenome (IMG submission 26741) | reverse complement strand
ACTGTGTGTGCTTTCAGTTCGCTTATTTACTTAACATTGTGTGCGCGTACAGCTCGCTTATTTACCTAACACTGTGTGTGCGTACAGCTCGCTTATTTACCTAACACTGTGTGTGCTTTCAGTTCGCTAATTTACCTAACACTGTGTGTGCGTTCAGTTCGCTTATTTACCTAACACTGTGTGTGCGTTCAGTTCGCTTATTTACCTAACACTGTGTGTGCGTACAGTTCGCTTATTTACCTAACACTGTGTGTGCGTTCAGTTCGCTTATTTACCTAACACTCTGTGTGCGTACAGTTCGCTTATTTATCAAACAACCCTTATAATAAGGCTTATGTGATTTTACACGAAACAGAAAAACAATGAAGTAACCTTTCATATTTTAACAGATACTCAAATTATAATTTATTATTTTCAGAGCGGGCACGCGGTGGCGCATTTAGTTGAGGAATTGCGTTACAAGCCGGAAGGTCGGGGGTTCGATTTTTTTTATTTTTCAATGAACAATCCTTCTGGCCGCACTACGGTCTTGGGGTCGATTCAGCCTCTAACAGAAATGAGTACCACGAATACTTCCTGGGGGTAAAGGCGGCCGGTGCGTACGGCTGACAACCTTACCACCATACTGTGTCGACTGTCTTTAAATCCGGGAGCCTCAACCTCCTGGAACCCTCTGGGCCTGTAACAGGCCTGTAAAAGGGATTGCTTTACTTTTTTATCTGCAGACCAAAATTATTGTGCTTTTTAAATAACACCACTGTGCATACGAGGAAGAAATGATGATGTAATATCATAACTGCACCACACTGGAATTGGAAATAAATTCAAAAGTGGGAAAACCTTAGCCACACAGATTACTTCTGAATGATATGCAGCCTGGTATTGACCTTTATGGTAGTCCGCATGGTAACCAGAAAAAGTCTAACCATTTCACACAAGGCCATGTTGCCTATGGATGGTCCACAGACCATCACAGCTGCCATACTTCAATTCACACATACAGGCCTATACTCATAACTCTACTGTGCCACAGCCTAAGAAATCGGTTTTGAAGTGGTCCACAGGGACACAGTTCGGATACAACTCGGGTACAGCTGAAGTCCAGTCCTGCATGGGTGTGTGGATTATCCTTTACTCTCCCATCTTCCATCCTCTCAGAAAGCACAATAAATTAATGCAAATGCTGTGCCCTTTATTTGCAGTCTGAATCTCAGCCAGAGTCCAAATTGTCATTTCAAGGTTTTTCTCAGCTCCTTACCTTCAAAACCATCCCGTATTCTTACAGTACTTTGTTTGGGTAATGTGACCTCTCACACAAACATACCCATGAGTTCAATAATGACTCTTAGATTTCAGGTTAATTGAAAAAGTTCAGAACAATATGAATATCAGGTACAAACTTATCACCAGTGTAATGAAAAAGTCACAATCAGATATACCCATACAGTAACTGAAATCAGGATGGAAGATGGACGCAAACATAGAACAAAAGGAGTACACAATAAGAAAAAACTGTAAACATGTGATAAAAGACACAGGACATTCCACCATGTAATGGCCAAACTTCAAAAAGCATTCTAGAGGTCATTTGCAGAAAAAAGTCTAACATATTACATGCTGTTTTGATATCATTATCAAGTTATGCACTAGATTAGTGCAGCAATGAATAAAAATCTCACTTCAAATCATCATTTAAATATTTAGAGGATTTAACTCTTGAAGATATTGCAACACATACTTGAAATGCCCATCATCACACTGCATGCTGTCAGTGTTGCGCACTTGAATGCTGCCACTGTGTGTGTCCCAGCTCATTTCTGCAACCAATAGTGGCTTCATTTGCAGTCTCTATTAAATTATGCTTGCCACAAAATTCTCTCAATGTCATTCAACCCCAAAGAAAGAAAGAAATCATTGGGTTTGAGTCAGCTGACCGAGCAGATTAAGTCATCAGTCCAGAAATCCATCTTCATAAATTTAGTTCACAAGTTCCATTATCTCTCTGCTGAAATATGGATACACTCCATCACATTGCCACCACATATATTTTCATGCTGCAAGAAGTACATCCTCTAAACACAGCAGTATTTAATTTTCCAGAAGATTGCTGTAATTTGGAGTTGTTAAATGCCACTTGGTAACAAGTGGTCCTATCATGTTATTGCCTAATACTCCACACTATATGGTAACCGCAAACGGGTGTTGAAAATGACACAGTGCTATATAATGTGAATTATTCTGTATCCAAGAGCATGAATTCATTGTGATCATGGTAAGATCCTGGATAAATTCAGCCTGATCCATGAACAGAAATTCAGGCAGAATTTACAGTTGTGGCTGCAGCCATTCACAAAATCACACATGGTTGGTGCGATCTCCTGGTAAGTGAAGTACTCCTTCTGCACACCACTGTTGTTCACATTCTGCATTAACTTATGGGGAAGAACCATTGTCCCTCATAGTTCTGTGTATAATCTCTAATGTTTTGTGATTTGAAATTCTGCAATCTAGGCAGAAGTGCCACTGTAGCCCTACCATTTCCACTGCGAAAACTGAAAACAAAATGCATGTTGGCATATTCTTCATTTGTAAACATGTTCGGTATTTTGACTACACATCGCCACAGCCACTAGCCAAGACAGTGTATAAGCAGGCACATGATCAAGTTCCAACCATACCAACTTGCTTCACTGGTGTGTAACCTTGTACCAAAATAAACTATAGTTTATCAGACACTTTTTCCTCCAACAGGGCTGCAGAACACATTCCTCAAGTTTGGCCATTATGTATAGGTTCTGAAGCTTTCATATCGAATGTATTCAATGAGTCTTGTAGTGTGAAAGTGATGCCAATTTGTGACATTTCAGATGTTGTCTCTGTCTCCTTCATTACAGGATGATGTTATGAGTGACACAGCTGTCAGCTGTATTGATACACATGTCCTGTCTAAACACGGGCTCCTATGGGACATGTATTACTCCTCACATAAGAAAGGTCAGATGCAAACTTGATTTTCACACAAGAAGTCTCCAACTTAAAGACTGACTATGTGACTATATAATAGTGGAATATAATGGAATATAAAAGAAGTCTCCAACTTAAAGACTAACTATGTGACTATATAATAGTGCGCTGCCTGGTCAGAGCTAGTGGTGGAAGAGAACTGAAGAAATTAAGAGAAAAACTTGGTCCACCAACTTAAGTCTCACATGAAGTCACCTAAGATACAATCTCAGCTCCACACTAAGATGCCAGGATCTAACCCCTGAGCTGTGTTAATGTCTGCTTTAAATCCAGCAGTACCACAAATTCTGAACTCTTGCTGATAACAGCTTCTTAGGTCCTGAAGCCTGATTCAGACTTGCAAAGAAACTCTATCCTCTGGTTTCACTCTTTGTACCATCTAATTCCATTCTTCCCTACAGATGGTAACACTGGGGATGCAACTAACTGCACAGAACAGGTCACCATCAGTCAATAAATTAGTCATACAAGCACATGCTGTTACACTTCCACGTAAGTCCTTCATTGCAGCCTATTCTGTGGCCATCTCAATTCTTTCAAGTATGAAACACCCTATTCCCGTAAGAGTTACTTTAACATTACTTGTTTACCTCCTTATCTGCTTCATTCTCCCACCAAAATTCCACACAGCTACATCTGTTTCCCTTTTTCATGCCCCACAGTCAGCTCGAGTAAACCCAATTTCACTGCCTAATCCACAAGAATTGTATATTCACAAAGGTCCTCATTATGTAACACTCTCTAACTTTTTATTATCTGGTCCAAATATTTTTCTGAGTACACAGTTTTCAGGTATTTTACTACACTTTTAAAGTTACTATTAAAAGCAAGACCTACTCACTGTTATGGACCAACAGCCCATTCAACGCTTCTGGGCTCCTCCAACATCATCACCAAACTTTCCATCTTTCAACAGCCATGGAACACTGAGGTCACCGAACCATGATAAGCCTACACCTAACCATTCCTGTTTACCCACAGCTGATATATTACCACAGATAACATGACAAACAACACACTACACAACATCAACAACACCTTACCTCATGCCAGAGGAGCACAAATCCTGGACACCTAGCAACAGGTCATGGGGTGGGGTACTAAATTTTATATGGTGGATCCCAATATTTATGTGTCCTCAGTAAGCAGCTTGGAATTTTCCGAAAATCTAGGAGCCACCTCAAACAATGTAGATGCCAAAGGGTGACATGAAGCAAGTTCCATATTAAGAACCCACAAACATTAGGAACCACTGCCAGGTCATGTGGTAGAGACCTAAACTTTGCATTGTGGATCCTAACAATTGTGGGTACTCAGTAAGGAAACTGCACTAAATGTTTTAAAAATGTGGGAGCCTCCTCAAAACTGTAGTAGCCAGATGGGTGACATGAAGCAAGTTCCATAATGAAAACCCATAAATATTAGAAACCACTGTCCAAAATTTGGTCACCCGTCTAACACGGCGCCCAGGATTTGTACACTTCTGTTTATCTCAACAATCTGGCACACCTAAATTTTTGAGGTGGCTCCTATATCTTACAAAAATTTGTACGTCATCATACACCAAATATAATGAGAAGTTCTGCAGCAAAGAGCTCACCAAAACACACAAGTGGCACATCTATGGTGACTATTCATTTCTGCCTCCATCTTCAGGGTAATGTTCTTCTACAGTGCAGACAGAGGCAGTAAATTCCTTCATAACATTGGTATCTACCTAACTCCATGGCATCACATCACAGAACACTCTAATTTTTACTGAAACTAGAAGTTAACAACTGGAAAGCATTCAAAGTCCTTACTTTGCGAACTACAAGCGAATGGATACTTTGAAGCAGAAAAAACTTGTAAGATTATTCTGCTAACACACACACATACACACGTGTTTATTATGTTAACACAAACATTTCATGCACATGTACATACTGAAATCATCAATGAACTGAAACAATAATTTCAGATCCACAGAAAACTGCAACATTTGTTAATACATTTATGTGTTCCATGTCCGTGCATTAAGGAGAGTTATATACCTATATAATGAACCAACAAATTCACACTTACATGTTCAGTATTATTATTCGTCATCAATAACATGCGATTGAACATATTTATAAACGCGCATTTGTTGGCTCGTTATATAAGTATGTTATACACTTTACATCCCCTTACGCAAAAGAGTAAAATCCTTGATGTACCAATGAACCTCACTGCACAAAACGAGCAGGATGATGGCCACTCAATATCTACGAAAAGGTCACGAAGGTGCAGATATATTCTCTTTATTCTTCGTCTATCTACTGAGGCTGTCGTGGTTTCGACTATAAAGCATAGCACGGGAAGGGGGCGATAAGTGAGACATGTAAATGAAAATCTAATCTAAAGTGTTATTCACGCATTTGCTTGGGCGGACTTAAGAAAACAACGCAATTTATCGGGCATACAGCCAAGCCCCAGGCACCGATTTGAATTTTTCCAAAACACCAACTACGCGTGTCATCCGTTCAACTGCGACGTTCGGTTGGCACTTGACATTCTTACCAAAAAAAAATCCCACACATCAGTACCTCTCACTACACAATTTCTCCGCACACATAAATACTGAAACTCCCCTCCATAAGACAATGACTCTTATTTCAATAACCGTTATTAACACGACGTATACCACCCAAACTATGCGTAACATGTTAGTACTAACGCTCTGCCGTCGCCCACCTGTTCGGGGGCGCAGATGGATTGGCATGTGGGTCTCGCAATATCATTTTGGTGTTCGTCCTACTACGCCCCAGGTACGCAGGCATGGCCCAGGAATGCCTTTCATCGATCCGTCATGATCCATTCTAAGGAATAAGATCGAATGTACGACTGCCAACAGTCACTTTGGTAAAGTTCTGCAATTCGATCGATAGACAATAAAACAACATGCAGTTTCCTACCTTAATACAGTAATATCCGCAATTATATCAAATAAGAACAACGCACCACAGTACCCCCACTCTCTGTCATGTCATTCGAACTACAACACAATCCTGGTAGAATGCAGCACCATGAGAGTGTCAAATATTAAAAGAAAGATACTCCAGCGAGATCTCAGCAACGGCGGTTCATGACCGAATTCCGTCTCCAGTAATATGTTAAATGGAGCGAACTAATTTTAACCGAAATGTACCTAAATCACGTGAAGGGTTACGTGAGGTTTGCACAGAACTTAGAAATTAACACCAAATAAAGCACATTAAGTTCAAAACATTTTCTGCCACTTGTATCTACTTTTCCTATTATTGTCTTTGATTTCGATCTCTCGTTCGCGACCTTTCTGAGCAGGCACGGATCATTTCTACGTGAGGTGCACTGCCAAGGAGTCAGTTCATGTGAAAGATTGTACGTTCAGCGACTCTTGTACGTCCGTGGTACAGTAGTTTGGCACAGACGATACGTATAGGGACAGGTAGCAACTCTTGTGTTATGCGCGGGGGTAAGGGGGGAAAGGGTGGGAGTGCGAACCCTCTGTTAGTTCGCGGTTGTGGTCTGAAGTATGTAATTTGTGTATACAATGAACGACAATCATGAAAATCTGGAAGAAGATACAGGCTCGTTGGAAGTACAAGGAGGCAACGGAAATGATACTGCAAGCGAGGACATAAGTTTAACAGCATCCCAAAAGAAAAGAATTGAGAACAACAAACGAACTGCCATGCTTTTAAAACAAGCCAGACTCATACCTCATCCTTATGCTAAAATGTAAGTGTATCTTTAATGCCATATTACCCTCAGTGGAGTTGGTATAGTTCATTCGGTACAATACGGGTACGGGCATGGCCACAGCGTGTCGCAGTTCGATTCTTGGCAAGGACAGAAGTGAGGCCCCACAGCCTCCTGTGGAGTGGATGCCGGAGTCATTGTCTCCCAAGGTAAAGGTGAGCACTTAGATGATGTAGTGCCGAGACTGAGAATGCATGGAGCTAACCTCCACTCCCGCATACAACTTCATGACGTGCTGAATTAAGTAGAGGGCCTTTGCCTTATTTTAACACATACTTAACATACAACTTGTTATAGGTTTTGATTATTTTACAGTAATTTCTTGAAAACGTTGTTATTTGCTAAGTACTCATGAACATTACACCACAGACGGTTAGCTTGAGGCAACCTATTATAATTTATCTGGTTGCCACTTAGAAATTAATATGTTTTCTCATTCAGTGTAGCGTTTGTACACACTATAACAGAATTCTGTCATTAGGGGTGGAGTTAAAAATTGTTTAATATTTAAGGTAGCAATGTGTTTATAAGATGTTCCTGAATTATTAATGACTGTCTTGCTTTAATAGTGTTTTAATGTAAGTCTGTCAAGTGATTTTTGTTGTTTTGCAAGCAAAGTTAAAACATTGGCTTTGTATTGCATTTAATTTCTAGAAATACGGCAGACTGTGTAGAGAAGAGTGTGATTAAGGTCCAGAGTAGTAAGTTCATCGACACCGGTGGTGGATTTTTGCTGGAAGAAAAAGTGGGAGAAGCTCTAGATGATGAGCCGGTATGAATAGTGGGCACAGGAGTTAAACTACCACAATAAGTTTACACCTAGTGTTGCATGCAACAAATACAGTACTGCAAACTCAGTTACTAAGAAAGTGGTGTGGTTGAAATGCCATAATGTTACTAAGGCCAAGGAAGGAATTCCCATGGATCAACCTCCTCCATATCTCCCTCAAAACCCTCCCTCTAATCATGTAGCCATTCTGTTAATGTGAATGTTCAGTAATATCTTTCACAAATGAAAAGTGTTTAGTGTTGGTGGGCATAGGATGGAGGGAGTTTGAAAGGATAGCAACAACAGATAGGAAGAGAGATGTCTCAGGCTTCATCATAATCCATGCCATTTAGATTTATTTTTACCATCATATAATATAAATCCAGACAACTAACTTATGGTCTTGTAACTATTTCATCTTTTGTGGTAGGTATTCCTCTACAGCAACCTTTATTTTGGAACTTAAAAACAGGTTTCATGTGTCTCTCCTTGTTTCAATTTCATTTATCATTGATATGAACTGTAAACCTGTAAACAGTAGTTTTTATTTATGCTTTTATAAGGATCATACTACTGAAGGTCACTGTGAGCATGAGAGATTAGAATATAGTACCATTCAATGTAGGACTAGATATGTAGTGGTGATAAATTAAAAATGTGTTCAGATATCAGTAGTGCTGTGCAACTAATATCATTGGTAACCTTCACACTGCTATCACATTACTATGCTGCTAGGTATTATTTTTAGTAGAATTTCTCCTTGCTAATAGAACCTTTTATTGTAAAACTAAGGGTATGGCTACATTGGAGTCCAAACTGACACACCACAACAGTCTGGACATACTCCATACAAGGAAGTAAAAATCAGTCACTTTATTGCTCATGGCTTGTTGTCTCTCATCAACTCCCGACTGTCTGGCCCAGTAAAATAGGTTTATTTCGAGCTGAAAGTCTGTCCAGACACTTGCTGCAGTTAGCATATGATTTGAGTATTTGCGTAGTGGACAAAACTTGTCTGATAGAATGTGTAAGAGATACGCCACCTTTTTTGGGATCAAAGAGACAAAAGGTACCACAACAGAGATCAAAAGCCAAAACGCTGGGGTGAAGTATGAGAGAAATTAAACTTTGCAGTTAATTACTGAAATAATAACACTGATGAATTACAGTACAGTACTGACTTCATTCAAAGGTTATTATCCATCAGCAAAAATTTGTCCCAACCATCATCACACACGTACATCATGTAATGTTCACATCACTTACCACAAGCAGACTGAGAAAAATAAGTCCTTTTGTAGGTAGTAGTCTGGACAGACATGTCAGATTAAAAGTAGCCACACATGTCTGGAGATGTAAGCCCAGACAAAAGTTGGTTTGCTGTGTTGTGTCGGTTCTGGCTGCAGTGTATACCTTAAGGCAACATTCAGCAATGTAAAAGAAAAAATTCCAGTATGGACCCATTAGTGTGAGAACCTTGATCATCACTGCATCAATAGTGAATGTGTTCATTACTCACTTCTGCTGGTTATGCTGTTTAAACATGTACGTCCCAGAACTTTCCATTCTTCTAGGATGTGACATTTGGAGGAACCTGATCCCTCATATTCACAACTTCAAATCTTGCACAGTAAACCTCTGCAGAGTGAAGTCAAAGGCAGTAGGTTCCTCCAAGATGTATATGCCTATCTACCAAACTACATGACATCACACTGCAAAAATGAGTAATCTTCATTGTCATTGCCATGATAACCTCAAATCTCACTAACATATCTCTTGGCAGATCAAACTCACGGCAGAACCAGCACCTTTCATGGAACCAGACCGACCAATTTGCAAAGAGTGCGGTGCAGACTTCGATGATTCTTACTTATTCCAGAACTTTGATCATCCAGTTTGTGACAGCTGCAGGTAAAGTTCTGGACTTGAGGTGTTATGGTTGATGGTTGGAATTATTTGTGACATACAGTTTATGACACCATGTAGCCTGGTAGGTAGAAACCAGTATTTCAGAGGAACAAACTACCTTCATCAGGGTAGAAGTGAACAAAATTTAGAACTAGGTGGGTTGCAGAGAAGTGCAGAAAACTGGATCACACAAGAATGTTGACCATTCAGAGCAGGGATGGGATCCTAAAAAGGGTAAATGTGCACTGCCCTGGCAAATGTTCATATGGTCACTTCTCAGTTGGTAACTTTCTTTTTCTTGGTCTGATGGCAGTGCTAGAAAAGGGCACACAGAACCTGCAGTCATCTACAGTCAGGTGTTACATGCAGTTTGAAGCCGGTTTTGTTACACCTGCCTGATGAATCAGCTGAGGAAATGATTGCAAACAGCTAAGTGACTGAACAGTGAACCATCCAAGTGCCTGACTGCATGCCCATCTAACTTTGTTACTCTCGGGCTGTCAGTGTGGCAGCAGTTATTACTGGACTATTAAAAAAATTCTGAAACCACAGAAAACCATAACTTGTTCTTCTGCAGGGACAATGAAGAAATGCACAGACTCATCACAAAAACAGATGCTAAAAGTATGTATCTCCTCAAAGACTGTGACCTGGAGAAACGAGATCCACCACTCAAGTGTATTGTAAAAAGGAATCCTCACAACGTACGCTGGGGGAGCATGAAGCTGTACCTTGAATTGCAGGTCTGTTGGTGCTCTGTGTGTGTGTGTGTGTGTGTGTGTGTGTGTGTGTGTGTGTGTGTGTGTGTGTGTGTGTGTGAGAGAGA
>JGI20166J26741_11782140_pt1 | contig 10290 bp, 10 predicted proteins | sample TergutCu122P5_FD_26741 | JGI IMG/M metagenome (IMG submission 26741) | reverse complement strand
GTTAAGTACAGATATTAACATTACAGAAACCACATATTCCTGCCAGTTTCAATATGAAATTGGCAATCAGTAAGTGTGTAACAGCTGTCAAAGTTTCAAATTTCTCTTGCCATTATCTCCGTAACCGTTCAACTTGGGATATAGGTATTTTGGGTTATATCGGTATAGTTTAACATAAGGAACACTCTCCCGAAGTTTGGTCCTTTCCTCCTGGGACACCCTGTATGTATATATATATATATATATGTATAAATGTATGTATGTATATAATGTAACTAATGCCATGCAGCAGAAGCTGAGAGTCATTCAGCTTGTCAAACAATTCTCCACATTTTATGGAACCTGACGGTTCATTACCATAGCTTATCATCTTCACTGTCATCCCCTTATCTACACACAACTTACTGTAATTGCCATTGGATGTAGCCATTTTGGGCTGTGTAATATGCCATAAAATGTTGTTGTCTTCCCAGTAATACTGTAATTTGCATTCAACTTGTTAAATAACCCTGTAGAAAGTTCCTCAAGGAAGTTGCTTCCTTTGATAGATGAAGGAGAGCCCTTGGGAAGGGGGACTGCGTGGTGTGGCTGCTGTTTGGAGTCCCCTCCTGCACTCTAACCAGCGGGTCTCAAATCAACTGATGCACATTGCAGACTGGCTACCCACATTCTATGCTGCTGCAGGTACACACAGTTATTACTGTACATGACAAGCAAACATCATTGTTAAAATTAGTTCTGGGATGTAATAATATGTAGTTTGATAAACAGACACTGATGGTTTGGAAGAGTTACTAAGTGTCATTAAATAAACTATAAATATGTGAATAATTAAATATTTTCCAAGGTTTGGACGTAAGTGAACTGGGGAACATCGATGGAATCAACATGTGGAAGGCTCTTTCAGAAAACCACCCATCACCAAGAATGGAAGTTCTGCATAACATAGATCCAATTGAGGATTATGCAGCTTTACGAAGAGGAGAGTGGAAGTATGTTACAGGTACAGGGATTCTATCTGACTGAAACAAGTTGCAGTGTCATGGAAGAGTACTTGATATATTTTATTCACCATCCATTGCTACTTTCACCTGTCACAAATAAGAAGATTGTAACCCGATGATTCTCTTTGTTTGTTCCACATGAAGGTACTGCTCAGGACGGGAAAGTAGATGAGTGGTATGGTGAATCTGGTCGGGGCAGTGAGAATAAGTCACAAAGGTACAATGTGCAAGAAGTGCTGAATTCCAAGGTTGGAATTGCCATAACAGCATTCATCACTAAGCAGCAACTGCAGGCAAAGGCTCTAGAAAGAATGGTAGAAAATGGGAGTTCAGATAAAGGTAAGTAGAAGTGTATGTGCTACAGCACTTGGTATGGTCTCCATGTATGTAACAAAACAGAAAGGTAGATCACACAGTATCATATCCAGTAGTTTACTGTGTTGTTAGTGGTGCTGAGCTCCTTGGTTGTACAACCAGAACATTAAGTTAGTTGGTTGAGAGAAAAGGGATGACAGAAATATTTTGATGAATTTACAGGTGACAGAAGCTTTAAACAATTGAAGCTGCTGTCAGAAATTGCAGTAACTTCATTGCGACACCAGGCAGAAGTACATTGTAACCAAAAGAAGGGCATCTCTTTAAGTAACACAAGTTCAGATACAGCCTGTCGGCCCCGGGAAGCACCATGCCTCTTTAATATACATGATGATCCCTGTGAGACCATAAACCTGGCACATGCTCGACCACTTGTTTTGCGTAGCCTTGAGGAGTCTCTTGAGAGGTACAAGAAGACAATGGTGAAGCCTCTGAATGTCCCTGGAGATCCCATGTCAAACCCTATGTACTGGAATGATACATGGGTGAACTGGAAGGATGACTGTATAGCTTCTGGTGACAGCGTAACAGTAGTACCTCCAACAGCAAATCCTATAATGACGTCCTTCATGACAGCCATCTCTTTGATTTTAGCACTGTCTATTTTTGCTGTTGCTGTGAAAATGTCAGTCAATGGCACGCCACAGAAAAGTTCCTTTTTCTCTAGGTTTTTTATTAAAGTTAAAGATGTAGACGTAACTGGTAATCAGAAAGGAGTAGTGCAGTGATCTGCAAACCCATAAGGCTGCTGGCAACTTAATCAAATCCAGTCAAGTTGAACTGAGCCTGACACTTCAAGATCATAGAGTACAATAAGAATGCAGTATACAAGTGGATCTCTCTTTGCAGCAATCAGTGAATCAGACTTGATTTACTTTCATTGGCATGCCTGCATGTGGTCTAAGTCAGGGTTGCACAAATTTTCCAATAAGTCTAAGAGCCAGCTTAAAATTCTAGATGAAAGAAGGTTGACATCAAGTAGGTTCCATACTGGGGATCCAAATATACTAGGTGTCACCCTACAAAATTTAATTGCTTGGGTGACCTGGCACCTGGGATTTGTGCATGTCTGTTCTAGGTGTCATTTTTATGATGCACCCTGTAACATTATTACCATGGGTGCTGGCATGTGGAAGTGAGGACAGGGGCCCTTTGTAGATTTTTGTTATAAAATAAACATTAAAAAAAAATAAAAACGAAGGGCTATAACAAATATGAATGAAAAAATTTTATAAATCTACTCACAATACAACTTCCTCAACAAAAGTAACAGATATTTTCTTAGCAGTTAAAAATATATACAGCTTATCGTGATATAGTTACATGTTACTTTGAAGAATGTTGTGTCATTGAACATCATTTTTGAGAAAAATGAGATCTCAGAGGTGTCAGCAAACCGTATGCTTAACACAGTATGTCATCATGTCACTGAGAAAAGTTTTGTTTCTAGTGACAACTCAGTTTTAACTGAAGTCTTTTAAGCTCTGCTGGACAATTCCATGTGGTTGCCATGTTTAACCCATTCACTGACTATTATATGTATGGAAAGTAAACTAAGAGTAATAAATTTTTAATCAATTTTTCTGTAACTGCCTGAAATTTTGTGATAATGTTTGGTACTACAGTATAATTCCTTGTATTCAACATGCACGGGACTGGACAGGTGCTGCTTTCTCAAATATTCTGGATTATCGAACAGTACATATACTGATCTAAGATCTTAGAGGTAATTTTTTGTTACTGCTACTATACTTGGGATTCACAATGAATATCTCCTCCAGCTGCCCATTTAGTGGCATCAGAGTCTGCTTCTGTGTTACATGTTGCATCTTGCCAGCACCACCTTGTTTACTCTTCTTGAGATCTTTGGAAGTCATTACAGTAGCTGAATGGACTCAGTAAGTTCCAGATAATACAACATAAAGCCATGGAATCGCTATGTGTACTGGAGATTATCAATGCTGAAACTTCTGTACTTTGGAATATTTTCCTCAACTGCCAAAGCAGCAGAATTTCAAGAGTATAAGAGTCTGGATGAACAGAATTCGACTGTATTTCAAGCATGCACGAACGCACGCAACACGCATGCGTGCGCGCACGCGTGTTGCCTTCAAATAATGTTGCCAGTGCCGCTGATCAAAATAACTTGGGGCCAAAGAAAATACATGTAAATACCAAACAATTTAGTCAGTGAATGGGTTAAGCAGAAACCTGACATGGTCATATATGGATACAGTATCCACTCGCATAGACTGTTAAAGTGGAAAGCATTGGCATGATGACTGGACAATGACTTATTTTCAATTACAGGAATGTTCTTATTTATGCAAGTAATTTTGCTTATACTACTGTAAAATTCTAGAAAAGAACTTATACCAGTAGGGAATTTCCCAGCCATCCATCTGGACAGTTACAAGGACTACAGTCAGCAAATATGAAGAAAATGAACAAAATCCAAACCCAGAACAAGCCTAAGACCAAAGATGTATGAACACTTCAAATTGACTGGATTCAATTAAGGATACAGTTGTACCTCACAACATAAGTAGACATAAGTACTTATAAAAAAGGCACCGGCACTATGTACATGAACGTAACTAGTCAAAATCATTTTCTTTCTTATTTTATCCATTTTGTATGTGCCCTTAAATATGTTTCCGCATATATAAACATATGTTTCTGTACAAATGAATTTGTGTTGTAATATAAGATTATGGAATATTGCTAATGCGTACAAAATGTCAGATTTACTGAATAACTATGAGCAGGAGCCAGAAAGGTACATGCTGCAATGCAGAGCTTGTAGTTATGATGCCAAAAGAGTAGACAAGTAATATTACCAAATTATAAGGTAAGTTATTCCTGATTTATTTAAATGAATGAATGAATGAATGAATGATTTGCATGTGGGTATGGGACCTCATGGCCCTGATGCACCTAGGCCTTTTAAACAGACCCTTTGTGCCCCATATCAAAATCATAGGAGCCCTTTTGCCCTACCAAAGGTCCAGATGGCCCCTTAGCTCATACTTTTAATATCCTCTGGTTCCAGAAAAAAGGAGCCCAGATGTGTATGTCTGAGTGAGGCCAAGGCCTCACATTCACAAAGAATGTGGGCCGATGTTTCCTCTTTTACTCCACACCTCCTGCACAGCAGACTGTCTATCAGCCCCAGCAGGTAAAGGTGTCTTCTCAGGGTGTTGTGTCCAGTAAGGAGCCCAGTCACAACCCTGGACTGAGTCCTGTTAAAGGACAGAAATTTTAGTCTTGAAACCCAGAAAGGGTCCCGAGATTAAGTCTCAAGCCTGTCTTTGGGTATGTCCAAGGTCACGCTGACTAGCCCAATGCTGGTTGATTAACCATTGCTTGAGATTTGTCCTTATGACCCGCCTAGAGACCCCCAAGACTGGCTCGGGTCCAAGATATCCCAGAGCAGAGCCACCCCTTGCCAGCCCAACAGCAATTTCATTCCCTCGTACTCCGGCATGTCCAGGGACCCAATAAAGCCCCACCACATGTCGAGCAGAGATATCATTCAACACCTCCTGGCACTGACAAACCAAAGGAGACTTGTTCTAACAGCCTGGAGCGCTTTCAGTGCCGCTTGACTGTCGGAGCATATACTAACGTGTTTCTCTGATCTATACTGGGATTGAATCCCATGGGCACAGGCCGGGATAGCATATATCTTGGCCTGAAATACTGTTGTATATCTACCCAGGGAAAAGCTGAGCCTCCTTCTCACAGTTTGCCCAAAGACACTGGCCCCAGTTCCCTCCTTCATCTTGGACCCATCTGCATACCATACGAGTCCTTTGACTTCTGGAGGAGCTCCCGAGCCCCTGGTCCAATTTTCCCTGGTCAGCATAGTAACCCTATATTTGGGTTCTAGATTGCATGTGGGCCTTGTAGCATCAAGCCCCATATTAAAGACGGGATCCAACTGTTGAAGCCGCTTCAAAATACTACTATGTCCCCTATTGGTATGCAGGTATGACCAGCATCCCAGACTCAAGAGACGATGCACAGCCATACATGCCTCGCCTTGCACCACTAGCTCCAAAGGAGGGAGACAGATGAGCGCCTCCACGGCATGAGTGGGAGTGGTGCGCACTGCTCCTGTTATCCCTAAGCAAGCCAATCTTTGGATTTTGCTCAGTTTCTTCGTGGCACTGGCTGTCTGGCAGCCAGGCCACCATACTAAGGATGCATAGGTGATGGATGGCCTAATGACAAAGACATAGAGCCAACAAACCACCCTTGGTCCCAGGCCCCAGGCCCCACGCCCCACCATAGGCCCACCTACAGGCCCACAACAAGTTCTGAGCCTTTCTCATCTTAGCTTCCACATGTTCCCTCCAAGTCAGCCATGAATCTAGGATCACTCCCAAATACTTGACTGACATGGAGTGTTGTAACGTCTTTCCGAATAGTCGGGGTTCAAAGAAACCTGTAAATTTCCTTCTTCTTGCGAAAGCAACAAGCCCAGTTTTGTCAGGATTAACTGACAGGCTGAGCTTGGCACACCATACTTCGACGGTACTAAGGGCCCACTGAATGAGCCCTGATACCGTGCTAGGGAATTTTCCCACTGCCAGGAGACAGATTTCATCCGCATATCCCTGTGCATACAGACCTCCCCCACAGAGCCTTGTTAATAGTTCATCCACAACAAGGCACCATAGGAGGGGCGACAGCACACCGAGTTATTTAAACGTGCTTTTTCCACTACATACACAATGAATGTTATGACAGAGTGGTTAGCACTCCTGCTTTGTAGAAGGAAGTCCTGGGTTCAAATATGAGCCCACAAATACTGGTTATTCTCACTGAGAGTATTACCTGATTTTTGTCAGTTTTTCCTCTAATAAGCAACTTGGCTCAAGTCGTAATGCTTCTTATTTGTATTTGGGAGGTACCTGGTTCAAATCTCAGTTGAAACACCGACTAACGATATTCGTGGTTTTTCCTCAATCTCTATGGGCGAATCCTGTAACAGTGCCTTAAAATTTACCATGCACCTTGTTTCACTTCCTGTACAACCCATTGTCATTCAACAATTTGTGGTGATACAGAGTGGGTATGACAATGTTACTAAGTAACAGTCAGTCCCACTAGGAAAATACTAAGCTACTATCTTACATTTGGCAATGTTCACTTCTTCCCATATCCTTTCAGATTCATTACTTACTAACTGCCCTGCCACTTGATGCTATAAAATCTGAGTTGCAGACAGCATCATTAAATGCAACATAAATGCATAAACATACAATAGAGTACAAACAATACATAGCATCATGTGTGAAGGTAATTGTTTCCTGTGTTTAGTGTTTAATGTAGCAGTGCTGCCAGTTGCTCAGAGAGCAGAATTGACAGCAGATGAATGAATGTATTGAGCACTGATGGAATGATAGTAACAGAGTAAAAATGAAGTGTCAGGACCGCAGTCCATTCCATTGCTAGTTCATCAGCCAAAAATCCCATGTGGACTGCCCTGGGATTGATCCTGAACCTCCATACTGGGAAGCCAGTGACCAGCAGACTGAGGTACAAGTAATTAATTTCAAAAGATATCAACCAAAAAGACAGTGTGGTTTGCTTTTAAGTTTATGCCAGCATTTTCCAATAGACTAATGGGAAACAGGCTCAGGGCCAGGACTCAAACCAGTGGCCCCCAAAATACAAAGCAGGATTGCATTCCACAGCTTTGTGACATCCCTGTAACTGGAGTAAATCAATATTATGTGGCTCACAGCAGTGTCCCACACTGTACAAAGTTTTACCAAGTTGTACTGTGTTGGTGAAAAACATTGGCATTTTCAACCACTTAAACAAAATTTTTACCTACAATTAAATTTTACAGTTTCTGCTGCCACTGAAGTTGTGGCTTCTTACTGAATTAATTTTAATCCAGATGAAGTAATATCTCCTTTCCAATAATTTTATCTTTTTTGTTAATTTCTGTCACTGAAACCTAGCTAGAGGGTACAACAGATGGGCAGAAAATTGTCATAATGTTTGATGATGTAAAACATTGTGCCCAAAGATGCCATTTGACTGTGCAGACAGTGTCAAAGCTAATATTCAAGCCACTGGCCAGCAATGAAGGGTCTGACATCTGTCCTTCACAACAGCCTTCATCATTTGTGCAGTATTAGCATGATTAGTGAAAATGTGAGCCTGTTCTGGACTTGGTATATCTATCCTACACTGCCTGTGCATTTGAAACATATGGAAGCAATTCACCACTGTTCTCACTGATATACATGCAGCACTACAGACAGCACACACTTTTGAAATGTGACAGGTTGACATCCTTCTCTACCAAAAACAGAATTACCTTCATCTAATCCTCTTTGGACAGGTTCACCATATAGTGTCCAATCTTTAAGCTGCAATTTCTTCTATGCTAGATACACACCTAGTCAATTATTTTTCTACACATTGACCTTGTTGATATCGAGTGAGTTTGGGATTTGGCATATGGAGGTCATGTTCATGTTGTGTGCTTAAAGTGTGTATATGTGAACGTCTTTAACATTTTTCCAACAGGTACTACACTGCACAAAACATAAACGTGTTGTTGCATGTATACTACATCTAAAAGTTATCCAAATATAAGATACAGACTTCTCCACAATCTATGATAGTGCCAAAGTTAAGAATATATGGTGCTAGACATCCACTCCCATGTACACATTCATGTAAAAGTTGTCCCTGCACATATGAATTCATGTAATGTTGCTTGATGAGTACAAGGGAAAATGATGAGTTCAAAGTTAAGAGTTTCTGTAAATGGAGTACTAAGCAGATGATCCAAATCTGTGACAGAATGTAAGATGTTGGAGAATACTGTGTAATCACCTGCATAATTTGTGCTCTTAACAAGATAGGATAATAGAAACAGGAGAATATGATGGATGGGGAATGTAGCATGCATTGTGAGAATGAGAAATTCCTACAAGATACGTGTAGAAAAATGAGTGGAATCCACTGAGACGGTTAGGTGTAGATGGAGCAGAGTATGAAATGGGGTCTTAATAAACAGGTCTGGTACATGGATAGAGACTGTTTTTGTTTGGCTTAGGACAGAATCTAATGTTCCAATGAACATTTTGGTTCCATGAAAGGAGAAAAATTTCTTAACCAACTGGGTGGCTGTTAACATTTCAAAGAGAAGCATGCCACGGCATTGATTTTAGTTTAGGTTTTCAAATTATTTCACTACACGTTTGGAGTGTTTGTGGTCAGAAATAAATCCACCCTCATCTGAACGTAATTCCTAGCATGTCTGAGGTGCATCTGAGCGACTCTTAGCATTGATAAATAACATACTAAACACAAAATGTGTTTATTGAAAATATTAAGATATATAGCACTATAATTTCGCCTGTTGTTTTGTATGGGAGTGAAACTTGGTCACTCACATTCAGGGAGGAATGTAGGCTGAGGGTGTTGAGAATAGGATGCTGAAGAGAATATTTGGGCCTAAGAGGGCGTAGTGGTTAAGGCACTGCGCTACTAGTCGGGAGGTCCCGGGATCGATTCCCGGTGGTGTCACTGGGGATTTTTTCCGTGGTTCCCCCGGCAGATCCGTGTGCCCTGAGGTCGACTCAGCCGCTGAAAGTGAGTACCAGGGATTTCTCCTGGGGTAAAGGCGGCCGGTGGGTTTGGCTGACGACCTACCACCCTTGTAGTGCCGAAACGTCCAGAAACTCCGGGGCCTCAAACTACCACCTCGGCCTATCGCGGAATGGATGAGGGGACAGGGGAGTGGAGAAAACTACATAATGAGGAGCTTAATGATCTGTACTCCTCACCCAATATTGTTCGGGTGGTAAAATCGAGAAGAATAAGATGGGCGGGGCACGTAGCACGTATGGGGAGAGGAGGGGCGTATACAGGGTTTTGGTGGGGAAACTTGAGGAAGAGAGACCACTTGGAAGACCCAGGAGTAGATGAGAAGATGGCTATTCAGGAAGTGGAATGTGGGGCATAGACTGGATCGATCTGTCTCAGGATAGGGACAGGTGGCGGGCACTTGCGAATGCGGTAATGAACCTTCGGGTTCCATAAAATGCGGGGAATTTCTTGACTAGCTGAGAACCAGTTAGCTTCTCAAGAAGAACTCTGCCCCACGGAGTAAGTAGGTAAGTATTGATTGGAAATATAAATACAGAAACATACAGAACTAATTTCATTTGCTACAGCTGGAACGCCAAGTAATGGAAACCGCTTCTACAGGCGCTCCTCGTCTACTTTGAGCGCTGAATGGAAAAACAACGCGTCCGAAAATTTGTCATTTCATCAAAGACAGTGGGAAGGAAGAGCACACATGGCACGCACAATCGTCATTTTAACACGCAATGATATAGTCAGACCATTCACCCTTGTATGAGAATATATACTTACACTACTTTTAAAATGTGGATAAAGTAATCGATGACAGTGGTGACCGTTGTACACAAACATCGGTTAAGTTACAAATAACTCTCGTTAATTATCATAGTCAACCGAAATACCTCACTTTTCATCCCTCTGTTGAGAACGCTAAACTTAATGCAAGTGATGCCTACGTTACTTTGGTTGAAAAGTTTTTCATGAACAGCTGTTCTGCGAAATGTGAATGGCTGCAAGATAAACCACTGATCCAGGTGCCGAAGGTAGAAATTGATTATTAGGTATAAAGTGAGTGCTACGTGTTATATGATTAATCCTGTATAAACTGATTGATTTGTCTGCCCAGAATGCTATTGGAATGTGTTTCTGCACTGATAATTTCAGAACTCTAGACATGATCATATTCAGTTACAGTTGGCCATCGTAGGTCAATGAATCTTGAAGAATGGAGTGTGTGTGATGAGGCAGGATGGATTGGCAGCTGTCAAAATGGATTTAATTTTTATTGCGC
>JGI20166J26741_11782029_pt1 | contig 10291 bp, 10 predicted proteins | sample TergutCu122P5_FD_26741 | JGI IMG/M metagenome (IMG submission 26741) | reverse complement strand
CATAGCGGCCATGTTCACGTGCCCGTACCTCGGCTACGACTGACGCATTGGAGCCGACAACGGCAGAGGTTGTGGTGGGGGAGCTGCACAATCACGCGACATGCAGATCTGGCTCCCGCGTATTTCGTACTTCCTTAGAAGCACGATCGGAGGTTGAAAAAAAAACAGCCCTTGTATTATTTCCTTTTGGCTTTATATTTGCTTGCTAAAAATCACATATTTTGATGTGAAGAATGTAATGAATATAATCCACCATACTGACAATCCATTCATTGAACACGTTTAATAGTACCTTGGTTGATTTTACTGCAGTGTAAAAGTTGCATTTCCATTCTGAAAGGTTGTGTAACTCATCATTTTTATGGAATTTGTACTTACAGATCTTAGTGTACTGTATTGTAAAAACTGTCAATGATTTGCTGAATGTGTAACTGTCTTCCCATATAATGGAATCAAATTATCAGTGGACGAGATTCACATTAGTTTGTTGAGGCCCATGGTTTGCCTTGTACCAGTGAATCTGGATATAAAAGCCTAAAGACACATTTGCTGTATGTTTTGTTTCATTTGGTGAAGTCTTTTGTAATGAACATGTCTTGTGTCAGTAGTTTGCCTTGGAACCGTAGATATTTATGGGCATACCGTATGACTGAAAGTTGAGTTGTTATGTGTATAATCATACTATATAATCTGCTATGCTTCTGACAAAAATTCAACCCCAACAATATAAATATTAATATCATAAATATAATTATTTGCAATATGTGCTGTACATGGGGCCTATTTTTTATGACTTGTAGGTCTGAGCACTTTCTTTTTTGTTTGGGTGTTTGATCTGCTGCCCTTTACTATTGTCCTTTTCATCCAATATGAGATTCATTTTCATGTACATTTTCAAAATCTTCCACTATAACCGACTGTGCAGACCATTGGAACACAGATTATTCTTCATTTTGGGTGTGCTGCTGTGTAGTCTAGCACATAAGTACGTAGCATGTCCAGAATGTAAGAACCATTTGGTTGTACAAAGCATTTGAAAAATGTTTTTAAAAAAATCTTGATTGCAACATGTTGGCACCTACACTGAACTATTTCCACGTAAGTTGCCATGTGAATGAACGCACTTGTCTTACCATGGGATCAGCTTTTGTATGCCTTCGTAGAAGAAGGTCACTGCCAAGCCATTCTAGCAAAATGTCTCCCCCCCCTTGCATTCTCTTCGTCTGCACCTTCACCATACCCTTCAACAATCTGCCTGTGAATTTCCATCAGATAAACAATTTAGTGCTTACAAATCATAATACTGACCTTACAGGATTTTCAGTTTTCGTGTTTATCTTTTGATGACTATAGCGGAAGGGGAAAAATTATGACATTGTACTATCGACATACAGAAGACAACTGACCTTTGCAGGAAGTGAACATGTCACCCGTGTGGCTGCTCTTTACAGTCGTGCTTTCTGGATGTGCTTCATACCAATGTTTGGAGGAACCTCCTACCTCCAGGGTAGAATAATAAGTAGTGCAGGAAATAAGTCAGCCATTTAGGATAGGGTTAACGAGGACTTCAGCTAAGAGCAAATCAGTAGAGTGGATGTCCCCCTAATTCTGTGTTACGAAATTTTTCCCATGTGACTTATTCATACCCTAATGTTATCTGACATATCATGCCTGCATACCAGACTGCACACATCACATCTCTTTAACTGTTTGGTGCCAGAATGAAGTACCAGGTGTACTCTGCAAAAGATCCAGTATTTGAATGGCCTCCAATTAATTTGAATGTTCTTGGCTGATGATGTAAGGTAACAATTGGTTTTCTCAGCATCACACTGTGTTTCCTTATCTTTTGGCACCAGAGGGTTAATGGTAATCCCCATACTTTCCATTAGTACCTTGAGTTATTCATCAGAACACAGGTTTGAGGCTTGAACTCTAATTCTGTAATGGAGGTAGAACTACCACAGTGGTAAACTGACAACCCATAAGGAATTTCAGGAAGACAGAAGGACACTGCACATGGGATGACCTATCAGATTGATGCTCCATTCTCTCTTAGCGTACCACATGCACTGGGTATTTCCAAATTTAGGTTCAGGAACTGAATGAGAATTTTTTGCTGGTGCTGTGAAGTTATGCATTGATTGTCTTTAGTTTCCATAATGATCTGTGAAAATGCCTTTATGTCTTTGATAAACACCTACACACTCTCCTGTACATTAAATATATATTCGTAATAGGCAAACTTTATATTATCAACATTTTTCTTTTGTTACCTTCATTAAGCAGTTACTGTATTATTATTATTATTATTATTATTATTATTATTATTATTATTATTATTATTATTATTATGCTGTTCATGCAGTGATGAATCCAAATCTGGTGATCAGGTGTAGTGGGAGGGTACGTGGTGCCTTCCAATTACCCTGCTTCTAGACCTTACTTTGGGATCAGGATTTGCCACTGGTTTCCTACTTCTGGTGTTTGCTCCATACAAGTACACTGAAGTATTTTTAGTGTAGGAAGTAAATTACAGTGCATGCAGAAAATCTTTGCATCAGTATTTTAAGGTGGTGCCCATATTACATACATTAAATGTAAACATCTACTACTACTACCACCACCACCACCACCGCCGCTACTACACCTAACTCTCTTAATACTGTCACCACTACTGCTGCTGCTGTGTAGTTTTTATATGCCAGATATTGTGTTTCAAATCTGCATGTTTGATGTTAATAGTTTATGTATCAGTGATCTAAATGGTGCAAGACATGAAGGTGGTAGACATTTCAGCAACAGGCAAAGGGTATATCTGAAAGGTAAAATGATTTAATGTGACACAAACAGTAAGAACAAATATATCATAGACTTGTAGAGGGGCATCAGTGAATTTAAAAGGGGTTACCCAGCTTAGAACTGATAGAGTAAGGGATGTGAAGGGTGATCTGGTTGCAGACTTCCATAGTATTTTGAATAGGCAGAGGAATCATTTCTCACAGTTATTGAATGTACTTGGGATTGAGTATGTTAGGCAGACTGAAGTAAATACAGTAGAGCCAATACTGCATGAACCCACTGTCTTTGTGGTTGAGGTGACTACTGAAAAGCTAAAAAGATATACGAGTAAATTACCAGGTATTGATCAAATTATAACAGAAATGATTAAAGAGGAGGTAGGACAATTCATGCTGCCATTCATAAACATATTAATTCTGTTTGGAAAAAGAGGAATTGCCTCAGCAGTGCAAGGAATCAATTAGTGTCATGAAACAGATTGTAGTAATTATTGCATCATATCTCTTTTATCCACTACATAGAAGGTTTTATCCAACATCCATATGTCAAGGTTAACTCCATGTTTAGATGAAATAATTTGGGATCATCATTTTGGATTTCATGTAACACGTTAACTACTAATTACATATCCTGCATTCATCAAGTATGTGGGGAAAAAATGGGAATACAGCGAGGCATGGTGTCAGTAATGTACAGCCTATGATTCAGTTAGGAGGGAGGTCTTGTATATTCTCATTGAGTTGGTATCCCTACGAAATTAGTAAGGCTAATAAAAATGTTTTCAGCTGAAACCTATAGTAGAGTCTTGGTAGGCAAATATTTGTCTGTCATATTTCTGTTAGGAATAGCTTCGAACAAGGGAATTATTTATCACAATTGCTCTTCAGTGTAACTTTATTATATGCCATTAGGAGGTACAAGCAAACCAGTAGGGCTTGAAATTGAATGGTACACACTGTCTTATGTTTTACACTGGTGGTGTTAATGTAATGAGTGGAAGCATATGTACTATGAAGAAAAGCACCTGAAGCGTATTCAGGACAAAATTACAACTTAAAGATAGGCAGTAAATCCTTTGAAAAGGGGGTACAGTTCAAATATTTTGGAACAACTCAAATCAAGATTGTATTCAAAAATAAACTAGGAGCAGATCGAAGCAGGGAATGCTTGTAATTTGGTGCATAGTTTTTGTCTTCCAGTTTGCTAGCCAAAAATATAAAGATTAAAATATACAAAATTATAATATTACCTGTTGGGTTGTATGGGTTTGAAATGCGGTCACATTGAGGGAGGAACAATGGATGAGGGCGGTTGAGAATACAGTGCTGAGGAACATATTTGAGCTTAAGAGGGACGAGGTAACAAGGGAGTTGAGAGGATTGCATAATGAGGAGCTTTATGATCTGTACTCCTTACCCAATATTATTTCAGTGATCAAGTGAAGAATGATGTGATGGTCGGGGAATGTAGCACGTGTGGGGGGAGGAGAGGTGCGCGCAAGGTTTTGGTGGTGAAACCTGAGGGAAAGAGACCATTTTTAAGACATGGGCATAGATGGGAGGATAATACTAAAATGTATCTTCACGAAGTGGGATGGGGAGGGACATGGACTGGATTGATCTGGCTGGGGATGAGGACAGGTGGTGGGCTTATGTGAATGTGGTAATGAACCTGGAGGGTTCTGTAAAATGCAGGTAATTTGAGACTACCTGAGGACCTCTTAGTCTCAAGAATGACTCTGCTCCGTGGTGTAAGTTGATATTATTGGTATTATGGAAAAAGTAACTGGCTTTGAGCAAAATATTGTTCAGTAGCCCATTAAACTCTTTGTATAATAATGTGAATTTTTTTAACTGCTGAAGTGTGTGATATAAATTTCTGTATTAGAGGAAAACGTTTGGACATTTGTATTCTTTGAAGTCCGCACAAAAAACCATAGTTGCCCATTTTTATCAGAACTTTCTAGACTGTAGTTAGTGACTATTCTCTTGAGACCAGTAATATGTTGTTGTTAAAGTGGCTTGTGTAATCTGCTGTTGGAATTTTGGAAGACACAAATTAAATTTTTTTTTGGGGGGGCCTCTGTAGGGTTTTCATGTCATATGCACAAAAACAGTCTCAGCTGAGGTGTTTGCAGAAATTTCTGGTTAATTACAACTCTTTTAAGCCTATGTACCATAGTAATTATTAGGTGGTTTTACTGGTTAGTAAAATTGAATAGGAATTTTGTGATACATTTTTACCATTTATGCCAATTGTATAAAAAAATATGACCAACAAGGTACAGTCTTAGGGTGAGACATCCCACTGTGATGCATATGAGAAAAATGAAGAAAAGTACCATCAACAGTTAAGTTGTTCTTTTTATGTAATAATAAAGACATTTTACTTGCTTATCATTGTAATGACTGCTGGTATTAAAATAAGAAATTGCTTACCTGCAGACGATTAAAAGAAAGGTTGAATATAAGTTTTCAGAAAACTTGGCAGACTTATTTCTTAACCTTCCTCAAATGCTTCTATCTTTGCTGATCAGCCATATTACCTTATCAATGAGGGAAATGTGGACAATTAATTAAGGTTGTTTGTGAACATATTTTTTGAGGCATGTTTAGTCAACAGCTGAAGGTGTCTTCTATTCACATTTTTACTTCGGTATAGCTGTGAAACAGAACTGTGATAGACATTTTATCTTGTTCATTTCCTTGCACTGATATCTCTATTCATATAAAGTGCTGTATCAGCTCCGTAATATAATACACACCACTCACTGAACTGAATTTCACATCTGGTACATAAAGGGTGGTGCATGAAAAACCGGCCCACTGTCTCGTGGACCAACGTGGGCATAGGTCTCGGACTCTGTACAGGAAATTAAATGAATGCAAATGCAAAGTACCTACTGGTTAGAGAAGTTGCTAAAAATGATCTCCTTGTACGTCAGTGCACTTTTTTTGCACGCTGCAGCATATTGTCATACACGCGATGCAACTCAGTGGTGTCAATTCAGAGAATTGACACCGCTGAGTTGCATCACGTGTATGACAATATGCTGCATTGATGTACAAGGAGATCATTTTCAGCACCTTCTCTAACCAGTAAGTTCTTTGCATTTGCATTTGTTTAATTTCCTGTACAGAGTCCGAGACCTACGCCCACGTTGGTCCACGAGACAGCAGGGCGGTTTTTCATGTGCCACTCTGTATTTTGTTGATCTTGGCATGGAATTGTACCTGTCATATTCCCTGAAGATGGCTGTTTGAGTGCTGAATAAAGTTGTGGGAGAAATACACATGTGCATTAGTCAAGTCTTTTTATGAAATGTGATACACATATTTTTCGTAGTGACACACTGCATGTTCATTTCCAATGGAAAGGCACACCTTTGCATTCTTCAGGTGTGTCGGAGTTAAATGCTCAGTTTGCGTGTACTGTAGTCCTGTGGTTGAAGAACTGAAAAATGACAGTACTCTGTGACTCAATATACCATCAGCACATCATGCAGGTCATTGGTACTGTTCTGCTCATACATGGTCATGCTGGACCTTGTGCTTAACAGGGTTGACTTCTTTGGCTTGTGTCTGATGTGATGGTAGATGCAGTGCATTGGCTGATGAAAATGTTGAACTCTTATTTTTTTGTGGAATACATCATGTGTTCTATTCCTGTGACACATGTCTAAATATAAATATGAAAGGGAACTACCACATTTATGCAAACAAAGAAAAATAACCCACCAGCTGACAAACAAAAATCTGAGGAATAAAACATTGTCAGTAGAGTTCATACTTGAAAACTAGGATACTTAATAGGTATATGCCAATGTTTGCACCATTGCACCATGAAATCTGTGTAATGCAAATCCTTAGAAAAATTGTAATTGGTCAAACAACAGAGACTGAGTGCCATCATACATCGGAACAACTCTTAAGATAACGCAAGACAGTAGGTGTGCATAATACAAAGCTTGAAAAGAGAAACTGAAGTAACTGTGGCCAATAAAATACTGGCTGTGTTGTATTAACAGACAGTAATAATAATAATATATGGGCTCCCTAAATACATCAAAATTACTTAAAACACCAGAGCTTGTACTTTTAAAATGATATATATATATATATATACCTCCTTTTACGTTCAGGAACAGATCACAGAAAGGAAGTTTATCACACTCTAATAAATTACATTAAAAGAAAATCTTGAGTACCTTGTCTCTGTGTATGCACTTCCAAAGTGGGCAGATCCTTGTCACAATATGTCGGACTATATGAGAGTTTCTAATTAATAAATTAGAAGTACATGTGTTCTTGTGTTATCTGGTTTACTTATTTTGACTAATGAAGGAAAGTTATAGTGCTGATGTTTAGATCTTTTAAAACTGTGTTGCCTGCAATAAGGAGGAGGGTGTTGAGACAATAAATTTGGGGCTGGAGTGGAAACACTCTCCGTCATCTGGTGGTGGTCTGGGGAATTTCATTTCATGACAGAATTTCCTGAGTTCAGCTGGCGAACACAAAAGTTGCTGGAATTAAGTTGCTCTTTAAGCTGGCAAACTTTAAAGGGGTTACAAGTAATGAGACTAGGCTTGAAGAGTGCTGTATTAATGAAGTCTGGAAGTTATTTCAATCAGAAGCAGTATGTCATTCTATGTGAATGTACCAGGCCTCAAAGCATACCCTGAAGGAATTCTGTGACTGCTTTAGATAACTGCCACCTTAGCCATACACCTCACTTAAGAAGGTGAGGTTTCACCGATCATTCTCTTCAATGGTTTGCTGTAGTATGACTGGTATCCATGAGGTATGTTTGACTGCAATAATATTGGCTTTCCTCACAAAGAGGATGTGTTTTACAAACATGAAGTGCAGTCAGCATGTTGGGACAGGAAACACTGTGATTTCTGCCATGCAGGATCTCTTGTCATACAGCTTGGGTGTAACCTTCCAAGACTGAATAATTTTGCAGGTTTTGTTCAGTAGCAGCAGGGTTTCAGAAGAGATGAGGTTTTCATGCCATGAAGTAGTTCCTATTGTAGGGACCAGATAACTTGTCAACTGAGCCCCTAACACTGCACATGCAATGTGGCATGGTCACTACAAGGCTCATCTTAGAATGGCCAGACCATGTTCTGCCACTCTCATAAACGTTTATTGTGTTGGGAGGACATTCATAGCTTTAGTCACTGTGGACATTTTTTGAACAGATCACCCACCAGCAACATATTGGATACAACATACCATAAGCTCCTGAAGATGGGCAAAATTATTGCCCGAAACATGTCAAGCTAATTTGGATTTATCAATAAACCGTTATTGTTGCATGTAGTTGGCTTTCTTCTTTACCATCATAGAAAACACTCTTTGATGCATTCACAGTGCTCCGCTTTGCAACAGCTTGCTACTTCACCTCCATTCTGACTTCTTGCAAGTAATCTGGTCACTACTATTGTTACTGCAGTTCAGGTTCAAACTCTGAGCAGAAGTCATTGAAGTTAGTAAGAGGAAGACTTCATGTGGTGAAGAGTAAGAAGGACCAGTGACCTGTTTCACTGTATTAGGTAAATTATAAAAAATATTCCATGTGATCCAAGTAATGACATTGTAACTAAGTTGGAGAAATTTCAGTTTAACCATACAAGAGTGTTAATTTTTTATAAGCAATAAAAGTTAATCATTGTGCAAAAACATGCAAATGTTGAACCAAATTTGTCTGAATTTTCTGCACAGTGTTTTTAATTATGACACCAGACATTCTTCCACTGTTAATAACAGGCTATATAAATATTTAACTTCATTGTTTTGGTGAGCAGATCATGATGTATGTGGATGATGTATCGTAATCACGGAGTGTTCGATATGCAGCCTGATCGAAGTGTGTATGATAGTGTAGTGTATAATAGTCAGTATGATCAGCGTTCATTATATCTTTCTGTTCTTCTACATAGTGTTTCTTCGGTGTTTTATTTTATCATCTTGTTTATTGTACTATTTCAAATGTAGATTGTGTATTCACAAACGCTGATTGTTGTGTGTACATTTTTTGTTGGGTTTAATATTTAAAACCTTTCATAATGATAATGTTTTGAGTCATTTTGCTGCAATATTAGGATTACCTCAAGACTTGTAGGTCTCTAAGGGTTTATGGTGAGAATTTTTATGATTTATTTTTCACTAACTGCATGGAGAAGGGTTGTTTGTAACTGCCAGCTAATAAAATCACCACATCTGACAGAACCTCCAATTCCATTACATTGTTCACAACAGCCTGCCAGAGATCCCCATCATAATTGCCTGAATAATCATGTTTCATAATGTTGAAATGGTGGAGAGTTATGGAATCACCCCTTCCCCCATTCTTAAGGGGCTGTATACTGTTCTGGTATTATTGATGTATTCTTTTAAGAATGGCAAACAAGAGGATGCTTTATCACCATTGCTTTTGCCATTGCTTTAAAATATGCTATTAGGAGGGTTTAAGCAAACCGATGGGGCTTCCCTCCCCCTTTCCCAGTGTATATTGCAATCTGTCTGAGGACATTCAGCATTTGCGTTGATGGTCACTATTAATGGCACGCAGGTGATATGTCCAGTGATATATCTCCTATTTTTAAGTTCAATCACAATTGACTGATGTTTGGCTCCTTATAAATGAGGTTTCTATATCACACACAGTGATGCACCACAGTCGGTAGACTCCTCTGGACAAGTGGTCAGCTTGTCGCAGAGACGTCTACCTGACAACACACAACACTCACAACAGACAGACATCCATGTCCCCGGTGGGATTCGAACCCATGATCTCAGCAGGCTAGCAGCCACAGACCTACGCCTTATACTGCGCGGCCACTGGGCCCGGCCTGACAGGGCTTGAAATTAAATGGCACACATTGTTTTATGTTTTTCACTGGTGAAGATAATTTAGTGGATGAAAGCATACATACTATGAAGAAAATCACACATGCTTTATTACTCACTAGTAAGAAGAGTGGTCTAGAAATAAATGCTGAGAAAATGAAGTGTATGTTCGTGTCTCTTGAACAGAATGCAGGACAAAATTACAACTTGCAGATTGACAATCCTTTGAAAGGGTGGAACAATTCAAGTATTTGGTAACAACCTAGACAAACCAAGTTTGCATTCAGGAAGAAATTAGGAGCAGATTGAAGCAGGGAAAGCTGGCTATAATTTGGTGCAGAGTATTTTGTCTTTCCTTTTGCTGGCCAAAAAATGTAAAGACTAAAATATACATAATTATAATATTAATTGTTGGTCTGTATGGGTGTGAAACATGGTCTCGCACAATGAAGAGGAACGTGGACTGAGGATGTTTGAGAATAGAGTGCTGAGGAAAATATTTGGGCCTAAGAGGGATGAGGTAACATGGGAGTTGAGAGGATTGTGTAATGAGGAGCTTTATGATCTGTACTTTTTATCAAATGTTTGGGTGATCCAAGTCAAGAAGAATGGAATGGGTGGGGAATATAGCACAT
>JGI20166J26741_11781807_pt1 | contig 10292 bp, 5 predicted proteins | sample TergutCu122P5_FD_26741 | JGI IMG/M metagenome (IMG submission 26741) | reverse complement strand
CTACAGTGAAGGACAGTAAAACTTCGAAACATGTATCTATTTTGTATCAGTTGTAAATAAATAGTTGCCACTATTAAAGTTCCAACCCTCGTACATAATACCTTGCTTAATAACATCATACCGAGATGTTCAAAATAACCTTTGTTTTATACGTACATTCTCTCGTCTTATCTGGACACAGACCAAGTGATGGCCGTGCGATGTAATCTGTGTCCCTTGCTCTTCCGTTGCAGGACTGTGGCCGATGCTGGAATAGAAGTTTTGAAGGCGACAGCGCTGCAGCCATATCGAAATTTCCTCAAGGATCTGTAAGTACGTTTTTGACGTCGTCATATCTTCCTTGTTTACCGCTGAAACTACTCTAAACCGAAAGCCGTGGTTGAAAGTTTGGCACTCCTGCTTCACATTCACGAACTGCCTCTCTTTTATCTGTGTGTTGCTTAGTGGTTTATTTAAGGGCTGTACGGGTCGACATAGCGCAGTCGGTACAGTGACTTGATATTGGCCGGATGGTCCCGGGTTCATATACCAGTCGGGACGAGATTTTTTGCATCTGTTCAGACTGGCCCTCTGGACCACCCAGCCGCCGGGTCATTTCCGGCGGTAAAACGGTCGGAGTGTGGCGTTGACCATCCACCCCATCTGGCGCCGAGATAAAGAAAGAGTAGAGCTATACCTCTACTCCTTTTCTCGACCTTCATGGTTTGTAAGGTGAAATTTTATTTAAGGACTATGTCAGTAGTTCAGAGTACATTGGAGCACACGGTTTTGTGATTAGTGCGCACTTAATTGTAAATATGTGCACAGAAGTGGGTGTGGCGTAAGTTCAGGTACTTGGCCGGTGTTTAACTGGAGGGACTGGCATAAACAGGATATTAGCAATAAAGGTATCAAATCTGCGAGGGAAGCGTTGAACTCGAAACATCCGGAATAAGAAGAAAAAGTGCCAACATCTCAATTATGTCATTCGAGTTCCGCTTTCAAAATCACGGCCCAGAGGTCGACTTTTCAGGAACGTTTATTATAAAAACGACATCTGTCCCTCCAGCCAATTTATCAGTACTATATAACAAGAAACAGGCCCCTCGTGTAGTGGAGTTAACATGGAATACACGCACTAATCCACGGCAGCTTTCATGAGGAGTTTCTTGTTTCATGCTCGTCGACGAATTTACTATAATGCTTACCTTCTTTTAAACAGATACCTTAATAGTCCTATATATTTGTCTCCATGCCACATAATTTCACTGATAGTTTATATAAGTTTCTAAATTATGACTTCTTCTCCAAAGGACTGAAATTCGTAGCACTGCTCCACTATCTCAGTAAAGCGTAATTACTCAAGTAACATTGAAAAAAATTCGGGAACACAGTAATGAATGCTTTATGAATTGTAAGTGCAGATTATATATAGAGGCCTTAAATTTATGAATTAACATCCTTATAATCTCCTCTCATAACCTAGATGCGGGTGTGACTTCACTCACAAACAAAGTGTTTTATATATAGAAGCCTTAAATTTATGAATTAACATCCTTATAATCTCCTCTCATAACCTAGATGCGGGTGTGACTTCACTCACAAACAAAGTGTTTTATATATAGAGGCCTTAAATTTATGAATTGACATCCTTATAATCTCCTCTCATAACCTAGATGCGGGTGTGACTTCACTCACAAACAAAGTGTTTTATATATAGAGGCCTTAAATTTATGAATTAACATCCTTATAATCTTCTCTCATAACCTAGATGCGGGTGTGACTTCACTCACAAACAAAGTGTTTTGTATATTTACATAAGAGTCTAAGTCTTCTACATTTTCCCCGCTTATGCAAAATATTCATCATTGCGTTCGATGCCAATATATATTTTAAGACCGCTATTGAATTAATTTTTGATCTTCCAGTACTAGTAGCGGTCTGTCACAACAGCTAGGGGATAACAGTATATCCAGTCCACTTTTAAATAAAGAAGCGTTTGTTTCTAAAATTGTATACGCCTTTAACAAAGTGCACGATATTACAACAAAATCACGAGGTCGCAACTGTCTGTCCAGCTATAATTTCGCGCCTTTTACCACCGAAACCACCATAAAATCATTAGGTTCCATATTTGCCAGTAGGCGAATATAGTAACTTTGTTTGGGCGAATTTTATTTTCGTCTGTACCAGAACAGTATAACTCCTAATTAAACACAGGACGAAGTCAAATTGTTATTATTCATTTTTTAGGATTTATAAATGATATTAGACACATTTGTCCTTGTGCCCTTTATTGAACTAAGGTAGACGAAAGTAATTTATGACCATACAGGAGGCCTATTGTACGTAATCATAAGTGCAGTCTGACTTTTGGGACAATCATTTTTATATTACGTGTGTCTGTACCAAAGACAGATCAATATGAGGGAGATACACAAAATTTTAAATAATGCACGTGAAATATAGTGCTCGAAGTCCTGGGCGTCTTCTGACATAAGAAATCATTAACCGCTAGTGTACCTTACACAACTAGACAACGGAATCTGTACGAAGAAATGATACCGCACACATACGCTATCCGTAAGTGGCAAAAGACGATAATGCGCAGAGAGTAACATAACGTATCGAAACGTAATTTGTTTCATACTGTTCATGCCGCAAAATACGCGGAATGTAATATGTACACTAATCAGTACACTGTACGTGGTGAGTGCAAGCTAAAATGGCTAAAAGTTCTTCAGACGGAATGATTGGAACTTACAAAGGCCAGAAGTAACTGAATGTAGCTTGCCTTACTCTGTAATTTAGGGTTTATTATATGTACAAAACGAATTTAATTAATGCCGATCTCATCCAATTCGGGAGACACGAATCTGTGCGACAGTTAATTACGTGTCCTAAATTGTCAAAGACCAAGTTCTTCTGGAATGCTGAAAGCCACAGTTTCTTCTTTGTCTCTTTATAAAAAAGGACGTTAGTTAGTATAGCTGTTCTCTGCAGCATGTTCTTTTCCTCTAATAACGTAACTCGCGAGTATGTATACGTCATGATGATAGTGACGTGCACATACGTATATACGCACATACGGACATACGTTAGAACGTGCCTAGTGCTCATAAACACGTGAATACACGTAGGTGATGTATAAGGTACAGATACACCTATGTGTTTTTGCTACACAAATGCGTACCCACACGAGCACGTGCAAAGAAATACATTCCTTCCGCGGTAAAAATTCATTTATTTATAGGCGCGGGTATATTCATGAATACATTTTTTTCCTTTGGCGCTGCGGCCAAACGCAGAACATGGACTCCTCGTTCTTGAAGTTTCTAGGTCTCACACACATAAGGATGCTGCATAATCTGTACGAATCCTCTGGACGAGTGTTCAGCTCTTCTACCTGCCAACACACAACACTCAAACATCCATGTCTCCATCTTTAGGTGGTCCATGTCTCCGGTGGGATTCGAATCCACGATGCCAACAGGCGAACGGCCGCAGACCTACACCTTAGACCACACGGCCAGTGGGACCCGCAGTAAATACGTGCAAAAAATTACAAATATATTCGTGCAATCAAACATCTACGCACATATGCACATATATACATACATACCTACAAAAACACCCAGATATATTCACATGCGCGCGTATATTAATGCTAAATACATGCATTATTTGTTTATTTATTGTTTTATATATATATATATATATATATATATACACGTGGGCCGGGATAGTGTAGTCGGTATAGCGACTTACGAATGACTGGACGGTCTGGGGATCGAATTCCGGTGGGTGCGAGATTTTTTGCACCTGTCCAGAGCAGACCTGGGGCCCACAGAGCCTCCTGTACGATGGGTACCGGGTCACCTTCTCGGGGTTAAAGCGGTCGGGTCGTGACGTTGACCACCTACAGTATCTAGGGCCGAGATTAAAGAAAGAGTAGAGGTACACCCCTACTCCATCTCTGAGACTTCATGGCCTGAACTGGGGTGAAATTTACACATACACACACACATATATATATATATATGTCTACACACGTACTTACATTTATACATATATTAAAAAAATTTAGTATGTGAATACATCCATTAATGTACATATACTTACACGCGCACTTATTTTCATTAATCCAGGCACACACCTGCATGAATACATACGACTACAGAGTTTAAGTGGTGCTGGAATGGATGGGCAGATATCGTTGAAAGGTCTACGTGTGTACGTAGTTATTCTGAAGCAGTTCGAGTGGCGAGACCGAATATAGAAGGGGAAAACTCGAATCCAAACCCACATCACTAATGTCACAAATCGCTCCTTAAGCCGGCTGGATTGTAAAGTACATTAAACGACCTGGACTATTTTTAGGCGTGTTGAAAAATTGCGAAATGCACCTACTAGCTTCCTCATGTCTGCCTGTCTGTCTGTCAGCCCGCCCGCCTGCTCGCATGTAAATGAATCGGCTCACATTGGAAGGATTTTGATGAAATTTGATATATGCGTATTTTTCGAAACTTTCTCTAGAAAACTCAAATTTCATTTAAATCTGACGAGAATAACGGGTACTTTACATGAAGACCAAAGCATATTTATGATAATATCTCGCTCATTTCTTGTTAAATGATAAATATTTCAGACAAATTTGTACAGAAAATGAAAACGCACATATTTATGTTTAATAACTTTTTCCGTAAATTGTGCCGTTTATAAGATAATGTGGAAAAATACAGCACGGCTGGACAGGCCACAGATGACTTGCTGGATAAATATGGCTAAAAACACACACTTACGGAATATGTAATACTTATTGCTTCTCTGCGGCAACAAAATTACGCGAACGCGCCTCAATGTTGCATTATACATGCATTGCCTGCCTTGTTAAAATGTTGCTCTTTCCATTAAGTACAGTTAACTGTTACACATTCAAAACATGTTTCGAACTACTGCCTCACAATTCGTTAGGAGAGGCGCAAGCACGAAGAAGCTTAGCAAGGATAATCACCACGCGGCTCGGATGATTCTCTGATCAAACCTGGAATGAACCAACACTGAAGCCTTAATTACAAAAGGCGTTATAAGCAGCCTACCCAATAATAATTATAATGAACAGGTTTTTCCTTTCCGTGTTTCAAAATAGGTTGAACCACTGACATAGGTCATGATCCAGTTAACAAATTACCAGTATTAGAGACTTTTGAGCGACACATTTTCTAGCCTTACAAATCGTCTACAGAAATCATTAAATTTGTGTGTGGGGGGGGGTTTGGTTCGAAAATATCAACTTTTTTACACAAATTGTTTGTTCCTTAAACCGAAATGAGAAATAAAAAAAATATCTGTACTTTGTTAAAAATGAAGAGGAAATGTGCCTATTTTCGCAGATTTGATCAACTTCGAACAAGAAATAATTTTGATGTCAAATACTGAACTGTGACCATGAGTGATGGAAATTGTACCTTCAGATGTACACGACATCTCATGTGTCAGTCGGCAGTGGATAATGGTTGTGCATTTGTTTACAGTTGTTTGATCGCCTTGAAATGCTTGGCAGCATTCTGTTTATTGAGCCTTTTGAATGTGAAAGTTATACAGTAAAAATAAGTTTGTACTACTTGTAAGCTCTAAATTTGCTGTAGTTTCGTTCGTATGCTGTCTAGATTTAATGGCTCTTGAACTGTTTACACTTAACGGCCCGCAGTATGTCAGGATACATATGCCCAATTTCGCCCCCAAAGTGTTGTCCTAATTTCACATTTTGCGAAATAAAGCCCATTCAGTTATTTGCACTTCCATTCAATCACGCCTAAATTGCAGTTACAGAAGGGTCCATAGAAATATAACAAATGGAAGAAGGACAATGCCATGAGGGAAATAATGGCGTTTAGTTACAGGAAAATGTGTTATTTTGCGAACTTCCAAAGTAAGTTATGTGCCAAAATCAACTCGCAATGACAAATTTAAAACAATAAACAGAATATTGAAAAACTAGTCGGATTTGCAGGAAGCCTGTCAAGTGAGGCAGATTTCAGGTGCCTTTTTCTGGAAGAGACTAAGTGGACGAAATTGAAAAAATAGTATTCCTGATTTAGAACACCATTTTTCTCAATTCCTTAAAAAATGGTAAAAAGTGAAAATTAATTCCAAATTGTCGTAGAAAATACAAAGGTATTCTCACCCACCAACGTGTTCATACCTATAATTTTGATTTTCATGACACAACACTTTTGAAATTTGACATTTATCAAAATGCGTACGAAATTAGACACACTTCCTATATATACTCATTTTTATAATGCCATATATTATTGGAGAATCAACAAAGGTTAGCCCTTTTAAGCATAACGCTCACTTAAAAACATAAAAATTTCAGCTCCTGCTTCCCCCCGGGCCCTTAGCTCGTCCATTACACAGACATACCGGTTAGTGTGATTAGAGAAATAAATGTTTATTTTTATGAACATTAGACGAAATAGAAAAATACACTCTGTGCACAATATTCAGTACTACTGCAGTCGTAATTACACTCAGTAATCGTGGAGTTTTAGAAGTTTAACCGTCGCGCCGGCGGCAGACCTCGGATCACCACTTAGCAACGAGCAGAACATATCAAAGTCCTACCAAACAAACGTGTTTAGAGCATCCATCTTAGTCGGGTTTCGTATAGTCAACAAACGAAACTTAACATACTACAAGAATTATTCTGTTGCTTCAAAACGCCTTAAGCTATGAGCGACTCTGCTGAAACTTCATTTCATTGAGAGACACATGAGAGTCTTGATGCAGGATTTGCCAGCTCTCAGCGAAATACCGCGTGTCGAAGTCTGGTTGGATATCAGCTTTTTTTACGAGGTCTTGCTCTGGTCTGATATATCTGTGAGCTTATTAATTTTAAACAGGCCCCTGCCATGTAGATTTTGCTCTTGAACTCGCATTCGTGAAGCAATGCTTATAGAAGCTTGATTGAAAAACAGATCGCTGAATGAAATATTGAATATGTTTAAACGCTTTCAGCCTGAAGTTCTTATAAATAATGCATTTAAATTATAACGCCACATGATTTCAAGCTTTCGCCGCGGTACAAGTGAAATCTGCGCTGCTTTGGGACTTCACGCAACACACAGTGGCAGTTTCTTACTGTTCTCCGCTGCCCAAAGTCACAAAACAGCGCAGATCGTACATTATCACTTCATTGAAGAGGCCTGTTTTGTTCCGTTACTAAGACTAGCCAGTTAATTTTGCTTAGGGAAGGAATGGCTGTTTATTCTTAGAAGGATATTACATATGGAGATACACTCTGAGGCGAAGTGCAGAGTTTATTAATATAACAGCAGGAGAAAAATATAGTAAACAGAGCCAAAATTCGTACAAATAATATTTCGTACCGCACAGTGAACTTTCCATCCAATTACAAGGCTGATGTTAAGAAGATAATGGCTATTGTGTAACTAAACACTCAACACATCTCATTATGTATCCTTAATGCAACATGTTTCGACTTTTAAAAGGTCGTCATCAGGCTAAAACGCTTGTTACATAATACATACAGGATACATAATCACTTTTCATAGAAATGAGATTTTGTTTTACATATTATAATTTGTAAAATTTGGATCTCAATTCTATGAAAAAGCGCTTATGTGGCCTGTACATGCTGTATAAAATGTACGTTAAACTTATGATGATCTTTTAAAATTCTAAAGGTGTTGTATTAAACGACATATGCTTAATTGTGTTGACTGTATTTACATAATAATTATGTGATAGCACAACTGCATGTCTAACCTCAGAACTGAAATAATTTTTGTTCATTCTAAATATAAATATACAATACGTAAGTAAACTGCGTAATATTTATTTCATTTACTGTTACAGCAGCTGGTACACATAAAACACTGTACTTTAAATGATTCTACATTATGTATGATGACATGACAGTGCTAATTGTAAACAGGCAGCTTCTTATCGCGGAAGATATCTAGACGTTTGTCCAGAAGACACCACGTCACAGTCCCACTATCCTTATCATCTACCTTGTCTACAAAGTTTCGTGCTTTTCCTTAATATCTCCTGGTGTTTGCTGGAGTAATACTTTCTAATAGAACCTCACCTCCTTTCTTCAGCTCTTCACATCACCATTATCTTGCCACTTCATACGTTGACACATGATTGTAGATATTAAGAAAGCGCAAGCTGGTAATCAGTCGGCCAGCAAATTCCTAAGTTGCGCTAAGTACCTAATAAATTTTAAGATAAAATAAAGTTTAAGACACAATAAAAGTTTTATATCTTTTTGCAACGCAAAAAGATATAAATATGTTAAGTATTTTAGCCTCCAAACTCGTCCGCTTACTCTACAGTACCAGACGAAGAGATGTACAAAAATGTAAATTCCTGTTTCCTGTTCTCTACCGCCACGCTAACAGAGAACGTAAAATTTACTCCGTACCTTTTTAGACTCGTAAAACGTAAAGCAATTCCATCACAGACCTGGACGGGCCCTGAGCGTTCCAGGAGTTTGAGGCTCCCAGATTTCATGACAATCGGCACATGAAGGTGGTAAGGTTGTCAGCCCTACGCACCGGCCGCCTTTACCACCCAGGGAATATTTCTGGTACTCATTTCTGTTAGGGGCTGAGTCTACCCCAGGGCCATATGCTGACTTGTAAAGTACTGAAAGCTGTAGGCAAAGGGCACCACAGTCTTAGTTTTTGATACGAATCCTTACCCTAACACATGTTTAATTACATTACATGAGTATAATTGAAGGTCTGGGTGGCGTAGTGGTTAAGGCGCTGCGCTACTAGTCGGACGGTCCCGGGATCGATTCCCAGTGGTGTCACTGGAATTTTCAGTGACATATTTCCTTCCAACCGCACCATGACCCTAGAGTCGACTCAGCCTCTAGTGAAAATGAGTACCAGGAACATTTCCTGGGGGTAAAGGCGGCCGGTGCTTGAGGCTGACGAACTCACCACCCTCATGTGCCGAATTTCATGAGAATCTGGGAGTCTAAACCTCCTGGAACCCTCTGGGCCACACCGGGCCTGTTACGGGACTCCTTTACCTTTAGCTTTACATGAGTAAAGGTAAATTAAATGAATCTTATTATTATGGTTTTTTGAAGTTTTAAATTACTACATATTGTTTTATTCATGACGAAAGCAACCACATTCCCCACGAAAAGTGTTTGTCCTAGTATCTATTCATGACTTATTCAGCAATGATCTTTAGTAAGTCAGAATTATAGTTTTGAAACATAAAGTGATTAATGGGTGATAAATTTGAAAGAAAATTCGAGTTAGTCTCCGAGTGTGCTGAGAGAAACCACGATAAATCAAAACTGGGACAGTTGATATGTCGGTCGACATTCGAACTGCTATTCTTGAACACAACTAATAAGTTGACCAATCGAGCCAACGTGCTCTGCGTTGTAGTTTCACACATACGGAACTACTGATGTGTTAGATTAGATTAGTAATTGGGTTCAAGCCCTTATGATCCCGATGCACCTAGGCCTAAAAAGAGGCCCTTTGTGCCCCATAATGTAAAAATAGGTCAAGGGAGCCCTGTTCGCTTACAAAAGTTCCAGACGGCCCCCAGGCGTAGACTCTTAATACCCACAGTGTCCAAATAGAAGAAAACCGGATATGCATGTCTGAGAGAAACCAAAGCTTCACACTCACACAGGATGTGGACTTAGGTTTCTTCCCCTGTACCACACCTCCTTCATGAGGGTTTATTCGTCAACCCCATTAAATAAAGATTTATTCTCGAGGTGTTGTATTTGGTAAGAATTCCATTAACAACCCTGGATTGTGTCCTGTTAAAGGACAATAACCTGGTCTTTGTAGTCGGACTAGAGCTCGAAATCAGTTTTCGTGCCTGATTGATGTGTTAGCTTGAATACAGTACTGTAAAATACATCTCTATGATAATGTAATTACTGTTTAGCTGGGTGTTATCAAATATAATGTGTAACTGTAGCTTTATTTCTTCTTCTTAACATGGTGTTAATATTTTGTATTTTTCAGTCAGGGAATAGATAATTGTAGAAATTGTCGTGATTTCGTCATTGATTTTTAAAGGAATAATATGATATTCAATGATGTGGTTTAGTCAATCTTAAAACATCATCTATTTATTATCAATAGTTCACAGCTTTTGCTACATGTTTCTGTTTTACCAAACCATCTTCAGGCCATTATTTATTACGAGGGTTGGAACTTTAATAGTGGCAACTATTTATTTACAACTGATACAAAATAGATACATGTTTCGAAGTTTTACTGTCCTTCATTGTA
>JGI20166J26741_11781585_pt1 | contig 10293 bp, 7 predicted proteins | sample TergutCu122P5_FD_26741 | JGI IMG/M metagenome (IMG submission 26741) | reverse complement strand
CCCCAACTTGTATTTTGGGGCTCGAGTAACGAGTGTGACCCTTTGCCATAGTAAAGTTGGAGACAGATGATTTACACAATACTAAATATCTAATTTCACTTTTTGAGGTAAATACTTTTAATTTACGTGCAACTTATTACGCAACTCGAGGAGCCCGGACAGTTCAGTCGGTAAAGTGGCTAGCCACAGACGGGACAACCGACAAATCGTAGTACGCAACTCCACAGAAAGGCACGAGATTCTTCTCGTCTCCAACGCACCCAGACCGGCTGTGGGGCCCACATAGTGAGTGCTGTGGGGCCCTCCCCTCGGCGGTGAAGTGACCGGGGCGTGAAAATGAGGTATTGAAGGGGAAACAAACAGGGTTCGTGCTGTTGTGTATTGGATATGACACCGTGAAATCGGGAAAGTGGTTAGCGTCTCCGCGGAATACACCCTACTGCCTCAATCTTCAGGGCGTGTCACTATGGATAGAGAGTATTCGTCCAGAGAGTTGTCAAGCTAATGAACAAGAATGCGTCGTGACGTAAACGAGACGGCCAAAACACGAAACAAGAACAAACGTAATTTTTAGGACAAAGACTGTATAGGCAAAGAGACAAGTGGCTCGACCATGTGCAAGATGAAACTACGACGTAACATAATTACGAACGAATAACAGCAGCGTAACCAACCGACGGAGTGGGAAGGGCAAAATGACATCTGAGATATTTCAGTAATTCCCGAATGAAAGTCATTTGGGGGTTTACACAGATTTTCCTTCAGCCGGGACAGTCGGTGTACTGACTGGCCACTGGATGGGCGATCCCGGGTTCAAATCCTGGCATAGGCTACAGTTTCTCTTCTCCAAACGTCCAGACCAGCTATGGGGCCCGAAACAGCCTCTTACTGAATGGGTACTGGGATTTATTGCCGGTCGTAAAGTGGCCAGAGCGTGAGGATGATCAATGACCTTCACCTCGTGCCAAGGCTAGGGGTGAATACACTGTACCTCCACTCCCACTATACGCCTTCAAGGTTCGTACAACTCTACCTTTAGCTGTTACAGTTCCCCTGAAGACACACGTGGCCTGCATGGTGCAATGTTGGTATCCCTGCTTGCTCTTGGAAGTGTCGTGCGATACATGCAAATGGACGTTCTTTTTATTGCTTTATGCAGCTGTATTATAAAATTGTATGGATCTTTAATTACGGCGCACGAGCTTCACTTAATGGCCAGGAAACTAATTACTGGAGGAATACTTTGGCACCTTCACTGTACGTTGGAGTGTTACATATTTATTAGTTGCTCGAGTTGCCTGTAATTATGGGCCGTGTACCGGTGCGGAAAGACAGGCTGCTAATTATCGCAATGGCTTACACACACACACACACATACACACACACACACACACACACACACACATTGACCTGATTATCTCCTACAATAATCGAACATTCTCCTCATCAATACAAATAGTGTATGCGTTCCAAATATTTGGATTTCGGTTTGTTGAGATGTAGGTCAGGAACGTAGTTGGGCGGCGTACCAAACTGACGCTGGAGCAAGCTTGCCTTCATTTTTACGAAGATGGAGGCAGCAGATTTCTCCAGAATGTTGGAACCTACATGGCGCCACATTTCAGACGATCAAAACCTTGGAAATCACGTGTCAGATTTGCCATACCAGGCACGACCTCACGAAGGACAGACAGTATGTGCCTAATTACGTTTTAAACTTTCCAGTTTTTAGGGTACATTAATGTAACCACACCTCTGCGAGTATGTGCTGCTGATATGTTTGTATCATCGTGCATTTTATGTCCAACCCTGATGTTCACACACCCAGCAATTCAATAACGAATTACGTATTGCGAAGCTACAAAATGTTACACCAAACCTATGGTCTCTGTTAGGTCCAGTCAGACCCTAAAATATCATTAAAAAAAACTTTTCCATGTTTCGTTGGAAGAAACTCGTATAACAACTAGCTACTTGCAGCAGAATCATTCTTGAGATGTTTGTAGTAGCGCATATCTCATTGTATGGCCACTAAACTGTCACTGTCGTGTTTAGCAGAGGCAGCTACCGGTCTGTCGTGAGCCACACGACTCCAGACCCCAGTCCAGCAACCCACTTCACTCTATTTAACATTCACTTGTACATTATTTTCCAACCTACGTCTAAATATACATAACTTCGTCACTGAAATTTTCTGACAAAGTCTGTAATTTCACGCATCTCCTGTGCAAATTACAGAGCTCATCAATACAGCACTTTCTCCAGCACCATGTTGCTTAAGCTAAGTCTACATTCTTATAGGCAAGTTTTCCTCTCTTTCATCTCGGTGACGATATTTGATGTTAACAGAACATACAGTCTGGTTAAAACAACTTTCGGTGTCGAATGACTGAAAACAGCTCTTTTTTTTAGTCCAACTGAGCAGGAACCTTCACACCTGAAGAAAGAGCAGATGCTGTTTTTCTAAATATTATTGCGAAATGCCCAAGACCATGGATACTGTCAACAACAATACGTATTTAGGTACTGCTGCTGGCCATATTGCTGCATCCATCAGCGTCCATACAATGAATCGTGTGACAAATATACGTACTCCGAACTTTCCATTCTATTCATAGCAAATGAAAATAGCATCGCGCATGCGACATGAGGCTCTCACAGCAGAGTTGTCGAAGATACAAATTTAATGGGAAGCTAGCCCTGTCGACTTGCAAATACTTACCGAAGGGTCGTAGCGGCTTGAGTTTCATGGTCAAGCTTGACCCAAAAAAGACGACGTCACTACGACCTATCGAAACGTCCGTAACTACTTAAATCAACAGCGCGTAACGTCCCTGAGAACTTGCACCTCAGAATTATGCATGCACACTTAATAAAGAAGGTTTAACACCCCTGTCACCTGCAGTGTATGAGACGTGGCACCAGGTGGCAAAGTGTTTGCGTCATATGCAACACAATTTATGGCAACAGTGGCGGTGTTATTTTCCGTCTGAGAAGCATCTGAGTTTACTACGAGAGCAATCAGATGAAATGAGAACATGTGACCTCAGATGGTACGGAGAGCTTGACAAATGAACGGTGTTGCTAGACATGCTGCAGAGTGAACTAGGAATAATTCTAGTTGCTGTTAAAACAGAAACAAAATACAGTTTACTGCCAAGACTAGTGCATCTTTCAACAGCATAGTAAAGAACTTTACATGTTTAGTATACAGGATATATGTGTTAACTGCAATTGGGTTGACAGCCGGTGGCAGTAGTACAGTACACATTTACACACAAACAATACACAGAACACAATGACACAGAACACCCAGAACGGAACATACATAACAATAATAATGATACATAAACATAACAATAAGAACACACAATTACAAAATCAAACAGAAGCACACAAAACACACAACCGTATATACAATGATTAGAAAATAGAACCAAAAGAATAAGAAAGAATGTGATAAACCAAACAGCCATAAAAGCAGCAAACTTCATTAGATCTGCATGTATATCTTCTAATAATGATAGACACCCTGTTCCTAAAAACAGGGTGTCTATCATTATTAGAAGTTAGTTGTGCTATACATAAATCGCGTATGAGGAAGACTTCAACATATTTCGGTTCAAATGATTCATCTCTCTCACGGTTGTCTGACATTACTGTGCAGTAGGCAGTCCACAAGGATACGAGAAATGTACTAAGTAAATTTACCTCGGAGCCAGTGGGACGAAGGGAAAACGTTTTTAGACACGTCTGTTTGCCTGTTCGATCTTGAAAACGCAGTCAGTCCTCTTGGAATGTGTTAGCACTTATCAGTATTTAATGCAAATGTATTATTATGAACCACCCTAAATGTGCGGTAAATAATAATTAAGTCAAAAAATTAGACGTAATCTGTTACTAATAATTAGGCCTATGTTATCCGTTAGAATTTAAAATCTGAGGGAGTGAAAAAGAGCAAGAGACAAGAGAAACGACATTCACAATGGCAACAAGTTAACCAGAATTTGTCCGCTCGTCCTTCTTGTATAGGTAGGCTAAAGGTAAGGTGGAATGTTGGGGAGTCGAAAAGATAGTAGACAGGAAGTGAAGTGTTGGGAGAACACATCAGAGGAAATAAGTTGGGCAAGGAAAATAAATTTTGAATTTATGTGAACTTTGTATTCAGAGAAATGCATCATGTGGAAATTTTGGTAACGTCGGATGGGCTGCGTCTGGGTGGAAATTCTGTAGTAAATGTTCGGGGGCTATGCGTGAAATACACAACAGAATTACTCGCATCCTACATTATATATTGGCTATGTAAAGTATACAGAAGAGAAGATAAATACATAAATTCTTGGTTTACATACTGACAACCACCCAAATTGGAAAAACCATGTTCTAAAAATGATTCCTAAGTGCAGCATGTTATGCCGCTAGGTTCGATAGTCCACAGCAGTAACATTAACACTTTCAAATCAATTTACTATGCATACTTTCATTCTATTATAAAATATGTAACTTTTGGGGGGGGGGGGGAACTATTCCAACAGTAGGATTATTTTCACTTCACCAAGAAAATCGTCAGAATTATGACTGATGTACAACCCAGAAATTCATGTAGAAGTCTGGTGAAACAATTAAGAGATTCCATTCGTTTCATGCCAATATATGCGTTAATTTCCTATATGAACTTCACGATCAAACTCAAAGTTTTCAAACAAATTCATCTATACACAATATTAATACAAGAAAAAGGCAACATCTTCGTCGACCAAATGCCAACTTATCTTGTTTTCAAAAAAGTACATTTTATGCTGGCATAAAAATTTTCACCAGTTCACGACGCGGTTTGACGGTCCTCAAGAATGACAACACAGAATTTAAATCAGCCTTAAGAAAATACTCGAATACACACTCATTCTACTATGTAGATGAATTGTTTGTGTGTGCAGATTATTTGTAATATTGTTTTGTAAACTGACTACAGTATTTTACGGTGTAAAAATTGTGTATATTTTTGTGTATTTATGAGTTGTTCATATCCTATTGTCTTTGTGACACACTTATGTAATCCATGGAATGTATGTATGTATGTATGTATGTATTTAAGTACGTATGTATGAGAAGTATGCAACGCAGCAGTGGATTGTGCGCAAAAATTCAGCCTTTGTTCCGCTCACAGAACCACAGCAAGCCTTCATACAGTTGGTCGATCGCAGGACCTTCCGGCTGCATGGCCTGTAGCCAGAAGTCCGACGGTCAACAACACGAACCCAGGTGGAAGTCCTCAACGTGTGTAGCTGCTTTATATTCAAAACACAAACACACACACGTGTTTACAGTAATTTTCGTGTTTTACTTCGGATGAGTAACAAACGGTATAAGCGACAAAAAAACGTCGGAGGCCGAAAGGTCAGGATTTCTGTAACCTTTCTTGTTCGCTGTAATGTTTGCTGCACAAACATCCACAAAGTGCGACATATCTTTGTTGATTTTTTTCTCGTTCCGTCCTGTTCGTTATGTCGGTCTGTGTTTGGTGCTGTGCAGCAAGAAGCGCCACTTGATGACTAAAATGCAAGTGCAGTACAAATAGTCATTTCGTACCGCACAGAGAACGCAGTGTGCTTCCATTAGAGGAGCCAATCGGTGAATTCTGTACAATAAGTTAACGGCTGTGTTGTAACCAACATAAGGAACACACAAACAAACTGTGTGGGCACAATGCAGAGTTTGGGTAAGAAATGGCCGCAAAAAACCACTAAGTTTTAAACCTTCACATGCTGCTAGCGAAATGCCAGGTTACGATTCGACGATCCTGTACCACTGGCACGTTTCTGTATCCGGTTTCCGCACGTTTTCCTGCAATCACCCACTTTGATGACAATTACAATTTGCAATCACAATGCCGTCCCAAGAACAAGCACCTGTGAGCGCCGTTCATTGCCGCAATCATCCGGTCTTGTTCATAACGACTACCACTGACTCACATTCCTGCACGACACGTGGCTACACAGCTCATCACAAACCGAGTCCAGTCACACGCGTGCACAGCCGCATTTTACACACCCGGCCAATTCTGTGAGAGATAATGGCCGGACAATGTAGTCTTCATGAATAACATATAGGAAGAGCATCCCAATGTGACAGACCTGCGTGGTCAAGCTGCTAATCCGCGGGCTACATACAGTCCGCGGATCGGTTTGTTGTGGCCCACGACACTCGCACACTCACAAATAAGCCTCTTTATACTACAGGACTAGCAATCACCCAGAATTAATTCACGAACGTTTCATACAGGTTGAGAGAAATGTAAATAAACAAACACTCCAATTACAAAATAAATTTCTTCGCTGAATACAAAAGTCGCTCTGTTGCAAAGCTATTATGGGAGAGAGAAATTATATGGATAAAATCAGCTAACTAGAAGCCGAGAGAAATAAGGAAGGAATTCGAGAGAGATGTCCCTACGTTTTGGGGCAGAAAATGGCAAAAACAGGTTTATATTATCAAAATATTTAGAAAGAAAAATGGTGACAGTCTGTAAGGAGCAAGTAAATTAAAGTGAATGGATACCATCTCGTTGTGCTAATTAATGACAATGTTTATTTGTTCCGTCTAACATAATTTAAATTAAGTATAATCCCTTAATGTCTTTACATGTCTAAAGGAATGCCATACAAAATTGTACACAAAACTTTGTGAAATTTTGTAGTAACATAAGTGAAGATGATCTCTGCACAGACCGACACATGCGGTATGTGTAAAAGGCTTAAACGATTATACTGCATTTGAGTTAGACGGATCTTACACGCCACGTAGGAAAATTAGAGTGCAGCCTATAATAAAGTATTGAAATGGGCAAATTTAACAGATGTAACGGCGCGGGAAAATACCTGTTGAAAATTTAATGGACGTGGGGAATTAAAGTCAATAAGTAGCAACCGGGGAATAGATTCGTGAATAAGAGAGTTGCTGGACATACGAAAGAGCAGAGTAATATTAGCCGGTAATGTAGCGGGAGAAGAGTAATGAGAGCGCAGACCGATGTACTCCTAAACACGTAGGCTGCTCTGCCGAAAACTGATGTTACACAGGCACAATTACAAGTAATGAGCACAGCACAACTCAGTAAATTCAAACCCACATCCATAAGGGTCATTAGTGTGAAAGCTTCCAGGCTTGATAATGTCAGTATACTTAAATGCCGGTAACAATATATAGTCTTACATGGGCTTATTAGGTAGGATTGCCAAGTGTGGCCCAATCCACAAGGTGCTGAAGATGCTGGAAGACCCTGTGTTACGCCAAATGATTTGTGAACCTTCCTTTTTTAAAAAATTCTACTAAAGAAATCTCTGGTGATATGTAAATGTGACGACATCAACGACTGGAATTTGTTTCTTTTGCAGAAGGACTGATAATGCTAGCTTCATCTGAACAGACTACGTCCGTGATTCGTTTGCCGTAGTTTACTACGTCACGTACGAATAATCCTACACATCATGTTAAAGAACTAGCGGAATGGCCGTTGATGCGGCAAGGAGAAACTGTTAGAAGCAAAAACCTCCGTAACGCGAACAGTTCTGGTCAAGTGTCTACATTTATACTGAGAAACTAAAAGGTGGTCAGAAAAATATGCATCAAAGTTGTGATTAATCATGAAATGACACCGTGACAAGCGACTGTCAACAGACACAAAACTGAAATTCCACAAAACCATTTCGAAGGCCACACTCGTTACGGATGCCGGCTCTGGAGAATTAACAGGACAGAAACAACTGGTGGCAGCACAAATGCGCTTTCTCAGACTCTCCCGGGCCTCACAACACGGGACAAACATAAACGTTGTCATTAGTAATAAACTGAATCAAGAAAATGCAGCATGTCAGATCAGAAGCTGCCAATAAAAGCAGCTTCAACACGTAAACAGAAAACAACCGCTTACCAAAAGTAGCATTACAGTAAAAAGGGATATAGGTCGCCCAAGAAGAAGATGGACAGAACAGGATCAACTGGAAGTGAATGAGTTACACAGGACAGGACTTAACACCACAACGTTCATGACGATGACGATGGTGATGTGATGTACTTTGGTGAATGTCAGTTAGGCAAAGATGGACACCGCAACAGAAAATCAAGTTTATCTTCCACTGCTTCCATCATCTGATCCTGTTCGTAATGTTGCTAACACACGTACTGAGCGTAAACAACGGCACAGCATAAACGACAAAACGTGATTTCAGGCTTCCACCTCGAAGTAGACGAGTACTACGCTCTTCTGGGTCATTACGCAGCGAGTAGCGGTAATTCCTCACAGACGTTTCGGGACAACCTGTCGGTCTCGCCTTCAAGGGTCAAGAATTCATAAAGAAAGCCGGGAACCCAATAGTACGGGTTTAAATAGGGAAAAGTGTGGATGGTGGTAAGTTCTGAGTAGTGTGGTGCCACCCGCACCAACCCTGTTGGCTGGCAACACACTACTCAGAACTTACCACCATCCACACTGTTCCCTTTTTAAACCCCCTACTATTGGGTTCCCGGCTTTCTTTATGAATTCTTGACCCTTGAAGACGAGATCGATAGGTTGTTCCGAAACGTCGGTAAGGAATCACCACTACTTGCTGCGTAATAACCCAGGAGAGCGTAGTACTCAAACCACAAGCCTTTTGCACACAAACTTGTCTTAAATGGAGACTGGGCATTACGGAAACCTGTTTTTAGCAGACAACACTCACAGTCCCGAAGATCCGAACTGCAAGTATCTGCACGGAACAGAAAAAATTTCTTTCCTTTGCGATTCCGCCATAGGCAGGTTTCACTGTATTTATGTACGGCCAAGGGTACTACAGCTTCGTATTAAATACACCGAATTCAAAAAATTCGCCACGAAACGAAATAGGAACCATCCACTTATACCAACCTCTAGTGATATTGCACTGCTACTGCTACCGCTACTGCTACCGCTACTGCTACTGCTACTGCTATTGCTAGTACTACTGCTACTATTACTACTACTTTGACACAAGTAGTAACAGTAAATTCTACGCCACAATGATGTACTCGCTCACTCCCCTTCTCACTTATAAGTAGGTTTCCGTATTAACAATTGTACCAGCAATTTGCACTTAGATTCTTGACTAGCGAATGTAACGTCAACTATACAATGACTGCAATTCAGCTAAGCGTAACGTTTAGCAAGACACAGCGACTAAAAACACTCACGTAACACTGACGGAAAGTTAGGGGCAGGTGGCAGGCAGTCGGATGGCACACAACAGGCCGAACACATCTTCCCTCCTGCCATCTAAAGTGCAAAGTTCAGAGTACAAGAAGCTACAACTGATGTGGCGCCTTTTAACGCACATTAAGGCTGAGGGTTTTCGAAAAGTGGGCGCTGAGGAGGGCATTTGGAATACAGAACAGGAACCTAAACAAACTTGCATAACAATGAGCCTCAAAATTTTCACCCTTCGTCAGCAGTACTCAGAGGATGATCAAACCAGGGAAGGTGGGATGGACGGCAGCATGCCACTCGCCATGATGGCGCGAAGTGTTAACACAGTTAGTGTGGTAAAACCTCAAAGAACAGGGCCAACTGCAAGACCTATGCGGAGAGTGGAGCAAATTATTAACACAGACATTACACAAATAGCAAGAGAAGGTGCCGAAGTGATGTGTGTGTCTGAGGACTAGGAACGGAGGTGGGCGCTGAACCGGAAATAAAGCTACGGACGGTACAAACTGCGATAATTACGGGTGCCATCCCGTTGTGTTACTAAATAAACTATACTTACTCCGTCGAACACAATTAAAAGAAGGAAAATTAAAAACAGACCAAACAGCACCGAGTGTAATACAATAATCATAGGAGAATCAAACACTAACTGTCCCCAAAGGGCCTTAAAGTTGATGGTGGTTTTTATGATTTATTTAGATTTTGCACTTCATATATTGTATATTCTACATTTTAATATTGCAAGAAAACGGCGACTGTAAACAGGGGGCCTTAGACTGTATTATGTATTCCTGTAGATGATGTTTGTACTGGCATGCTTAATGATGGCCGGACAAAAGGCCGAAACATGTAGTACATCTGTAAGGCGCAATTATAATAAAACTCTTTTGGTTCGATGCAGTAAGTGCAGTTTATTTAGAAACTGCGGAATAGCAATTAGACATTATCATGGTGAGAGTGCTGCATTATCAAAGAAAAAACGAACAAGAAATAAAAGTGTATGGAAACAAGAAAACGTAAAGAACAACGAATTCCCGTACATGCACACAGTACAATTCCCGTACATGCACACA
>JGI20166J26741_11781474_pt1 | contig 10293 bp, 3 predicted proteins | sample TergutCu122P5_FD_26741 | JGI IMG/M metagenome (IMG submission 26741) | reverse complement strand
AGTTTTTGACAGTTAGACTAATGTGTTAAAGGGGAATTCATAATCTTGAAACCAAATGAATTCAGCACAAACCTGATAAATATGTCTTTGTTTTACTTAACACTGAGGAGAATCATGTGGAAGTAGTCCAATTCAAATGGCCCAAAGCAATCAGAAAGCTATTAAACATGATAAAGAAGATGGATTTACAATGCGAGGACTGATACAAACTTCGAGACTGTTATTACAGTATATGCACAGCATACCTTCGTGGAATAATTAACACTCATGAAAGGCAGCAATTGCTACTAAAATAGACTTTGTTTGAATATCAACAATATTTGGATTTTTTACGTGTTACCGTTTGCAAAAAATTAGGCAACTTGACATTTTACGAACAGACATTGTTAATCATGCATATATCGTGAAGCTTATGAAACATGTTTATGTGTAATATGCTGCTGAACCCATTCTACATACATACAAACATGAAATATCATTTGGAGGATCTGAGGTTAGGTCAGGGGTGCTGCTACAGTTTCCAATCTTCTAGAATGAGACCCTGAGCCAAAGGGGTCATAACATCGCACTTCTTCAGCCTGCCATTGTCACACTACGAAACCAAAGATTCGGCATGTTAGCTCAGAAGACCTGAACCTTCAGGCACTTGTTTCACTATGAATTTCAGCTGGAAGCTAAATTCTGGATTCTGAATATTAAATTTGTTGCACCATCTACTTCTTTTTGTCTGGCAAAAGCAGGAAAAGTGGCACTGACAGGCATGGTGTATAGTGTAGTGCAATTATAAAAAATTTAGGGCTCCAAAATGCTGGAATATATTGGATGCATTGTAAACAAATTCAGTTGCATTAATTAACTCCATGGAACAGAACTTTTGTTGACAAACTTACGGTATTATCACACAATTTTTACAAACCACATTCACGAAAGCCTATGGCTGAACCATTTTAATGAGTCCATCTCCTGACTCCGCTGCTGCAATACCCACTTTAATATTATCCTTACATCTGCGCGAATGTATCCAAAGATGTACATACATGTTGCTCTATTTACACAAACATATGTTTCTGAATTCATGCATATTATCTTGATTAATCTGCCTAAAACTTACTTGGTGGATGGTACAACTTATGCACTTATTTCAAATAGGAATACCATTTGCTCAGTGGAGAGTTGTTAGAAATTTAAGCCAGTACTTTCAAGCGGTAAGGAAAGGCAGTTTACTGTGCTGCAGTTAGTCTGGCAGTTCAGAGGCACATCAACTGTACCATCACCACTCTAACATATATGTTTTTATAGTAACTAAAATTCTTTAGCTGGGGCAAACTCTTGAACTGTTCATGCGACATACCATGCCCCACGGACACGAACATGTTTAATGAGAAGTGGCCATTGCCTAAGTCTGTACTGCACAATTTGACACTGTCACGTAACAAGAAGAATAAGTATATCAACAAAAAGAATGAGACTATTTTAAGGGTGGACTAGACCGACAATCTTAAATACCAATCACCTAAAATAATGGAGGCGCCACTTTTCTGCTTAACACGACGGCAGTCAGTATTGTATTCTTATGCTCCACTTTTTGCTAACTAGAATTTATGAGCCTTAACTAACGTACCTATAAAATCGGAAAAAGGCAACATTTAGTAGACAATTTTTCCATCAAGAGTGCACGATACTTTTACAACTTGTACGCATGAAAATGCTCTTTAGCAAGGTAGACGACAGTGACCACAAACCACATTTTACAAGTATCATTACTCCATTACCTGTAAAATCTTATTATGGGCTCTTAACCATTACTGCAGTTAATGTAAATAACAAATTTAAAGTTTTCATTCGTCCGCCCTGTCTTCTACGCCATTTTGGATTTACAATTGTCAGAATCACAAATAACTAATTGTTACACATCACGTTGTCCCTAAAACATAGAACATCCATGCTCAATACAGTGTTCCTCTGCTGCTTGTAATCCGTGATATGGACGTACCAGTAGTAATCTGTGATGTGTATCACCGAAAACATTACATTAGCAAATATCTTCGTGAAAAAACGTGTTCGTTAGTTGTCACTTCCAGCCTATGTAACAAAATAAATGACAATCGCTGACATTTGTAGAGTTTTGTGTTAGGTGTGCAACTGCTACATACAAGTCTCGTTCGTTGATATAAATTACAGCTTTTAAACCTCGTGTGTTAATAAAATATGGGGGACCGACCAAGAGTGGATTTAGGACTTCTCGAGGAAGATGATGATTTTGAAGAATTTCCTGCCGAAGGTGAGATCAGTTTCGTTTTACAATGGATATACACATTTTGAGCGGTACTTCATAAAATATAAGTCAGCGTAATTATGTTGAGGTTATAAGATTACATAAAAATGGCACTTGAAGACAAACTCCAATTACATATTACTGTAGTTCCTTGCTGCTCAATAACAACTTTGTAGTTGTTACTAGAACCTGCTCAGTCTCCCTTAAAGTGCCACTGAATTTCGGCCCAGTTACCACGTAAAGGGATATCAATACATTTAAAAAAATTAGTTTCCTAAGGGTTTTAGTAAATTGTGTGTCACATTTATAAAAACATTATATTAAGGTGAAAATGAACTTAGAATGTTATTACTTTGAAACACAGCAGGTACAATTTAGTTTTTAGTGTATTGTACATGTATGTACCCTAGTGCACAACAAATTTCTTCCATTAAGAGTTGTAATTGTTGCTGTATGTAAGAGCAGGACCATTGTGACCTTCTCACCATATTATGAAAATGTGTCAGTCTTATTTTCTGAGGATCTTTGCTTATTTGGCATTAATTTTCAGATTGGACTGGAAAGGATGAGGATGAGGAGGATATAAGTGTTTGGGAAGATAACTGGGATGATGATAATGTAGAGGATGACTTCAGTATGCAGTTGAGGTATGCTGTACCTTGTTATTACACACAATAGTTGGCATGATCCCATTTGTTGTTTCCTGTCTACATATCAAAACTGTACAATGTTAATCCTCATCACATATAAAGTTTTTCCCTGTATTTTTAACCAAAACTGTGCTGGAATAGGAGCCCTCAAACATGTAAGACTAATATAATCACGTGGCATGTAGACAGACCGTAAGTTCAAGTTGCTCTACTATGAATCTGAAGTGTGATCATTCACACTGTTCCTACAGTGAGAACTTCTGCTGCTCCCTTTCTTTGCATGTAATGTATACTCTTTGGAGCTGCTGGTGAGTCTTGCAGTGATGGTCATGCAAGATGACAGGGACTACATGGAAGTAATCCAACTATAACTCTTCAGTTTACTCTGCCTGGAAATTTCATTGCTAAAGGTATATAATGGAGGGAAGTCATTAAGGATGAAAGATGTATTGGGTAGGTAGGACTGGAATGATATTGGTTGTCACAGTGTTTGAGAACAGGATGTTGTGCAGATATTTGGGACTGACAGGAAGGAAGTAACAGAAGACCGGAGAAAACTGGGTGAGGATCTTCATGATTTGTAATCCTTGCCAAATATTAGTGAGATGAGATGAATGGGACATGTGGCACATGTGGGATATGAGAGAAATATGTACAGGGTTTTGGTGGGGATAAGGTGAAACAGACCACTTAAAGACCGCTGCATGAATGGGAGGCTAATATTACAATATATCTTAGAGGAACAGGGTGGGATTGCATGAACTGTATTAATGTGACTCAGGAGAGGAAGAAGTGGCTGGCTGGTATGAACATGGTACTGAACCTTTTGAGTTCCATAAACTGTGAATTTTTTGACTGGCTGAGAGACTGTTCGCTTCTGATCAAGGACTCTGCTACAGGTTGTTAATGTGTGCAGTGACGAAAGAATTCTGCAGCTACTAAATAGGAAGTGTGTTCTATGCCCTTCTCATGTTTGAACAGCAATTCTTTGTCAGTTGGTGGTCCTCTCTTGTATTTCTGTGCTATGCAGTAGGTGAGTGTTCTGACATTTCAGCAGAACATACTGCCTCCACCTTTTGGGTGACTGATACTGGTTCACATGGATGCTGCAGCAACAGTTGGGAAGAATGTTTCAGTTGCATGGGAAAGCTACAGGAAATATGGCCAATCAGAGCTGTGAGAAGTGCTCAGTACTACTAGCCCTATCCTTCCCCCATTCCTACAACTTTCCTGTGTTTCTCCCCCACTTCAGTGTCTACAGAAAATGGAGGCAATACATTCCTCCAGAACACTCATCCACAACACAGTGCAAAAACCCAAAAGAAGACCATCAACTGACATTTTTGACCATTATAATTCTTATTATGTTGTTTTTGCTGCTGTTGTCATTGCCCTTCTGAGAGGATGTTTGTAGCAGAGGCAGCTACAGTCTAGTGTGTCTACTTAAGACCTGGAAATACCCAAACCAACTGTCCCTTGCCCTCAGTATTACAGTGCAGCTAAACCAAGAACCAACTGAACCTTACCTTCAGTAATGCAGTACTGTCACAACAAACACAACGTGTCTGTAGAGACTACACATTTACACAACATACTGTAAGTTGTTGCTTGTGCTCATCAAATATATGTGTTTTATTTTCTTGCAGGGCTGAGCTTGAAAAGAAGGGAGTTAAACTGGACTCTTAAGGTTGAATTATCTTCAATCACTTATGAATTACTGAATTTCAATTAGAAAGTAATGATATATTCTTTGTAATAAAAGTTCTCTTGTGAAATAAACAATGTGATATATTTTGTACTTATTTACAAAGCACTTTGCTTTATATCCCACCCGATCTCAGTACAGTAATTACTGGTTTCAAAAAAAATACATTTAAAATAAGGATGTTTTGTACTCATTAGTTATTAAACTAGTACATATAACAATAAAAATAACCAATCTTTCATTGCATGGTCCCAAATTAATTTCAGTGTATAGGTGAGTAGTTTCAACAAGCTCACATGATGTGGAGGTCACTTTACTTGACACCCAGCAACGTACACCTTCTTGATGTTGCGATCATCACCAGTATAAAGGAACTTCTGCACCAGTGTTTCAGTGTCATACTGCTGTAGGACATCAACTGGGCCTGGATTATTCATATTAACAATTAAGGCATCAAAATATTTCCCAACTTTGAAGTTGCCTACTTCATCATCCAAAGCAACAGCTGAAACAGAAAATTATTTATGGGGGTCAGTCCAATGAAAACCTGTACGCATATCATATCAGTACAAGTTAGACATGTACACATGCACTGTGTGTGGTAGATCTGGCAATTTGACAATGACAAAGCTGTACCAAAATTATTCGCACTAAACTAGCTGGCAAAAGATTTTTAAGGTACTATATTCATTTTCAGTTCAAGTCTATGCATAAGAAGGGCTAGAAATTTATTTTTATATTGGGCTCAGATGTCTTAAACCAGTCCTGAATATCAGCATGTATAAACTAATGAAATCAACAAAATCTGGAGGAAAGGATGTATAAATGTATCTTCTTAAAAATCAATACCAGTATTCCCCAGTAGCTCACAGTTAAATTCCCTGGCAATGCTAGTGGTGCATGTTTCTGACAACTGCAGTCAACACCGTGTCACTCTTCAATACATGCGGTAATGCTAAAGTTGTCACTGGTCCTTCAACATATCGCTGACCAGCCATTTAATTAAATACCCCTAGTTTCTGAACATTTTGCACTTAAAATGTTCAACCCCTCAATATATTCTTACAATCTGACTGCACAGATGAAACTCCTGAACCCAGTACTGAAGACATTGCATATAGAGTCTAGCAGCTCCGAACTGAGTGGTAAAACTCAAAATAAGGCCCTTTGTGCAGCAGAACAACACAGAATTTACAACTGTATCTAATTTCACTAGTTGTTTCTCTGGCCACTGAAGTTCATCAGAACTGGACTCTGATTCCAGATTCCTGATATCCAGCACCTTGTTATCTCCATCTCAAGCAGGAAGTTCATGTACTTTACTTTTTTGTGTTTAGTATTTTGTGTGCGAAAATGCATTAATGAGTGCTCAGTTTAATAGATACATTTGACCATTTGACAGTTTTCCCCAGGACTGAGTAACAACTGAAGTAGTGGTCTGCCTTGTTTATACCCTTTATGAATTTATTGTACTGGAAAACAGTGTAAGGATTTGACGAGAGGTACCAACTTGATGCAACAATTGTGATTTATGATCATAAATATCTCTACATGTTTCGGGCATCTATATGCCCATCTTCAGGAGTACAGGTTGTATGTTGCTACATATGGCGTTCAGCACTGTAAAAGATAACTAGGCGTTAGTGGTTGGTTTCATTCTATGTTGTTTGTCGTGTTGTGTGATTGTTGGTTTAGGTTATGCTGTATGTTGTATTGGGTTCAGGTGCCACATAATACGTGTTATGCAATGGTGGAACGGGAGCATGCAGTGTATGGTTGCCGTAATGGTTGTATGTGTCTATTGTGGGTATGAGGGGGGAGAGAGATTTTTATGATAACAAATCACAATTGTTGCATCAAGTTGGTACCTCTCATCATTATCATATATGATGCACGGTCACACATACATCAAGTAAGGATTCTTTACACATTTCATTTTCTGTCTTTCCTTCCTGTGTTCACTACTGCTGCATCACGGAACATACTTATCATTTGCACGAGTCTTCTGTCCTTCAACTGAACTATTATGTCACCTTTCCTCCAGAGCACTGACTGCCCTTCCTTCAGGTGTCTGGCTCCAATTCCAGGTCAGGTGGAATGAACCCTGTTAGCCCTACCAGTGCCACAAACTCTCACCTTTCTGTCGAACCATATTTCAGCTGATTTTACACTATAATAGAAACTGTCTAGAGAGATGTGATGATTGTGGCCTATGTTTCTGTCTGAAAGTGACAATACTGCATCCTCCAAATTCTGCCCCTCAGCTGCGTAATCACCATGTTACAGATTTAACCCTGTACTGCCTCACATCACTCTCACCAGCACTCCATATTTTGTCATTTTTCCTGGATTGTACAGCCTACATTTTAGGTGACCCCATCATGGATCATGGCTTCATCAACTTACAGTTCTTGCTTTGGACTTTAAACTGACTGAAACCTCTGTATAAAATAAACATACACAAGCTGTATTTTGAACAGCCTCCCTTCACCTCATGTTTCCTGGCCTGTTTTATCGTCAGAGCCATCCAATTCACCACTTTCTTCCTCTTATCGTACTTGTTTCACTCTCACTTGTAAAAAATAAGGGACAAGTTCACGATTATTAACATGGACTAGGTGGGATGTTACTGTCAATACCCAAAATTTAAATTTTACGATCATCAGACACATAAGAATATGTATCCACATATAACTCAGACAAAATATCATCTTCCATAACACTCCTAAGCAAAGCCGTGATTTCTAGTGAAGTTATGAAAGAAAATAGGGTATCTGAATCTATAGGTGCTGTGTTGCAGTTTTAAGAATGTGGGGTCTGGAAGGGACTGTGGATTTGTGACACTGAGACCCAAACATTCCTGCTTCAAGCTATTGATAACCTAGTTGATGTAAGTGTTACAGAACAGCTGACAAATGCAAGTATATGACATCATGCACGAAAACTTTAAAATATGTGACCCATGCATGGAATAGCAATCACGTCTTTGTACATCACCCAATGACAAAGTGCTAAGTTTAATTTCTTCTGCATACAGCACTGTCTACAGGCTTCAGGCATCTCATATCAATTGATATCAAATGTGAAGTGGATCTTTTGCAACCATGGCAAGGTGCATCCTCAGTTTATAGATGGTACTGAGGGTAGGCTTAAGTAGTCACAGACAGATGAAAAGGAGTGGTCTTCCAGTTGAGGAGTTTGGCCAAGGATTTATTCTTTGGAATGATCTCAATGAAGCAAAGTGGACATGCAATTTAAAATTTGATTGTCAGAAGTATGTACAGGTCATATTCATTTAAAATTTATTGGACTACCTCCACACGAGTCCTGCTTTGAAAGCTGACAGTTCCCCAGACTTTAGGAACCTCAAGCTTCTTTACCACATGCGCAACAGCCCACCACCTGTCTCTGTCCTGAACAAGACTAGCCCAATCTGTGCCCTTCCATCCCATTTTATCCAGATCCTTTTAGTATTATCCTCCCATCTGTACCTAGTTATTCCAAAGAGTCTCTTTTACAAGTTTCCCCAACAAAACACTATGCATTTCTCTTCTGCTCCTCACAAGTCACATGCCCTGCTCATATCATCATCCTTGATTTCATCACCCAATAATACTCATAAGAACATAAACATTTACAGAAAAAACACAAGTTCTATCAAAGGCTAGAAAGAAGGCTATCTTCAAAAAAAACTTCAAGAAAACTCAGTAATGTTATATCTCATCACCACATGGCAGAACATGATTATAACATAAATGTAGCTAATCAATCCTCTAAAAATGTGGAAAAGTTGAAATACAGTATACCAGATGACAATAATAAATTAAACTTGCTGTCACAAAGCAATTAAGAGCATATTAAATTCTGGAAACACAGTACCATGCAGTACAAAACCATTTACATTCCTGAAGATTCATTTCTTCTGGGATATGATGCTGTATTGTTGGGTGTGTAGAAGTTCCCAACATTTCAAGGGATCAGCAGGGTCAGGCAGAACTTGGACTGTCCATTCAGATGAAGGCACTATGATTAGGCAAACATTCATCTAATACATTTTCTATCCTGGCTGCATGAAACAAGAAGATGCTTTATCATCTGTTTCATATGTATCATGGTGTTTGAGAACAGGGTGCTGAGGAAGATATTTGGACCTATAAGGATCAAAGTACATGCTTTGCAGCCATAGCTTTGTACTGGTCAGAATGGAGTCTCGTATATTCTAAGTTTATCTTCTCTAGGTGCTATTCGTGATTTTATGAAGGGTAACAGGGTAAGTATGCCATGTTTGCTGACATAATCATCTTTGGTATTTCTACTTCTTCTTTTCCTTTTCCTACTTCTGTTCCTAGGTAAGAAAAACTGACATCTGCTTCATTAGCTTTGTTTTTTTTTTTTTTGTGGCAATTTAAAGCTCTTCTTGATTGGATCACAACTATTTTTTCATAGTATTAATCATGAGTCTACCATGTTGGTGTGTTCCTCTGGCTCTCTTATATATCTTTAGAACTGTCTACATAGAACTTCCCATGATGTTTATATCACCTGTATAATCAACTAATTTAATACTAAGGTTACTAATCACTGATAATGAACATCTGTGAGGGAATACTACTAGGTCTTCATTGCTTGTGTCAGTTTAGATGTGACAGTTGCAAAATTTACTATACCTGCGGCTCCTCCTAGTGTTGCAAGATAGAAGGCCTCACGAAATGTCAGGGGAACATAGTTTTCATCCTTTCCAAAGGAAATGTGGATTGAAACATCCAGTGCATTACGAATGGCATCCAAAATAGATGGGCTAAATCCACCTGATACATCTGCAACATATACAATGAAGATCAGGATACCATTTGGTTCCCTTAGTGGAGGAAAAGGAGGAAGAAGACGAAGTGGAAGAGAAGAAGAGAGAGAAGGAGAAGGAGGAGAAGGAGAAGGAGAAGAAGGAGGAGAAGGAGAAGGAGGAGGAGAAGAAGGAGGGGGAAGAGGAGAAGGAGAAGAAAGAGGAGAAGAAGGAGGAGAAGGAGAAGACGACGACAACAGATATAAGCTGCTATTTGCATCCTGAAATGGTGATTACTTGATGGGTCATAGAAGTGAAACATAGGACAAGGATGACAACCAAAATCACTTCCTGTCTTGGAAAAGTCACAAATCCACATTTTTCTTCATATTAGGCAGACACTGGTGTACTTGCTTAATATATGTCTGCCACAAATAACTGTAATTAATAGATAGTACAGAGAGGCCACATATTGGAAAATACAAGGACATTAAGAATCACTGTAATTATGATACCATCTGTATTGTCAAATCACGTACAGTCTGCGACTCAAAAAACTGAAAGCCTTTGCTCTTGCTGTACAAAATGTACAAGGAACTGCCTAACAGAATTTGCATATTTTTCTCAGATCTATTACCATACATTAACTTCAGATGCCTTTTATCATGTCAGTGAGGTTGGTAGCCGTCACAGCATGTGCTGGCAATGCAGACTCTCAGTGTAACAAGTTCCCCTACTCAGGGACACAACACAAAGGACAACCTGTATACCAAGTGACAGTAGCCCTTTGCCGGCCCTAACGTACTAAAACGTACTGGATTTAAATGCCGCCTGCCGGTCTAAACGTACTGAAACGTACTGGTTGTTCTCTTCGCAACTCTAC
>JGI20166J26741_11781363_pt1 | contig 10293 bp, 7 predicted proteins | sample TergutCu122P5_FD_26741 | JGI IMG/M metagenome (IMG submission 26741) | reverse complement strand
TAGGCATAAATACATGTGAAAAGTTACTCATATATAGAAAGAAATGGTTTCTTTTCCATGGGGTCATGAAATCCCCCATGCCACCTCATAAAGATAATGAATAGTCGCCAACTCTCCCGGGTTAATGACATTTATTCAGAAAGCATGATTGGAAACATTTTCCATCTTGCTATTGCCCTGTCATCTAGAATATGTGTGCTAGATATGCAAAACATTGCTTATATATAAGACTAATCACATCTCATGAGTAATTGAATCGTACCTTTCTCATACCACTTCAAGTGTAGCCCATTCTTGTTACTTTATGAAGTGTTTAGGTCCTATAGATTGTATTTTCACTCAAATTGACATGACATGTACTTGGAAGAGTGTTGTAAACACTTGCACAAATATATCACATTTTATACACTGTAGATATTGAGAATGTAGGTATAAATACAGATTCATTGGCCTCTTCTCTATGGAGGTGAAATATGATCTTTTGCTCTTAATGTATTAATAACTGTTTAAGAACTCTACTGGGAATGTGTAGAGGAAGTCAGAGGAAAATTTCTGTGCTTTTCAGCCTTGGCACTTAAGGACTTAAAACAGTTGACTTTGTGGCCTTCCTGAGTGTGGTGGTTCTCTACTGGCATTGAAACGTAACTTTAAAAGAGTGCAGGATCAGTCACTATACTGACAGAGAATTGTGGCTTCTTTGTCAGGGTTACGTTTTGTGTAGTGTGCTAGAAGCTGTAAATATAGTGGTGGAACAGATACTTCGGTTCAGAAGGGACTGGAGGGGAAAGCAGGGGGAGGCCCAGAGCACTGTGCATTTATATTCATCTAGATCCATTTATATTCATTAAAATGTCTGTTATTGACAATACTTCTTTATTAGGTAACATTACATACCAGTTTTCACTGTTGTGTGTTTATTGGTAGCAGGAACATACTTATGGACTGAGTAGCCTTGAATATCAACATAGTACAGTGCTTGAGCATTGTGGTCCCAGTGAGGTCCTTCACCAATTACCGCAGGTGCTGAAATTTGTTCTACTTTTGGTACAGCCATCTTTCAACATGCTAAAAAAACAAAATTGCAGTATATTTTCTATGAATGTCGTGTGAATTTAAAAGATAATAAACAAGACTGAATGTAATATCCTAATTTGTTCATAACTGACTTCATCACACTCTTCTTTTTCATTCTTGTAGCTTTAATTCTGGTCTCTTGACATTATAATGTTTTTTGTTTAATTCAGGTTTATAAATATATAGCAGTATTCATCAGATATGAATACAGAATGATGCTAGTACCAACATATAATTCTACAAATTCAATCAGGATGCAGGTGTTCTAATTATAGTAGAATGTGTTGCCACTGAAGTGTATCATAGCTACTAGACTACAACATGTCACTCTAATGGAAACCATCATTAGTGCCATAATTCTTAAGTTATTTCATTTGCTGCATAATGTGTTAAAATGACTGCCTTTTTAAGGGTATGTGAACAAGAATATGAGGAACAGAAATTGTCACTTAACAAAACAAAATTCGTTCAGTAGGCCAAAATTTTTTAGAAGAGACAGAATTGAAGGTAAAGCAAGAGAGGGGCAGAATTTGAAAAGAAATTAATAGAAAATAATTTGAAATTTAAATATGATTAATAGAGTTAGGAGAGAAGTGATTGCAGTTGTTTGTCCACTTAAAAACTGTGGGCAGAATAAGCATGCAGCTAAGGACATTATAGTTACATTTAAAGAACTGAGGTCTGTAGGATGACCTAGAACAAGACAATATAGCCAGATTGTGGAAACTGTTAAGAAGAGAGGAAAGAGCTGCCAAGAAATCAGGAAGAAGATATTGTAGTATGAGATGAGAAAATGGAGTCTTTCTGTCACATAAAAGAAAAATACTGCTAGAGGAAGGTAAGGTTACTTATTTATATTATGGGTTTCAAGAATGCAGAGTCAATCTTGATGCTGGAAAGAGCGCATGTTGCTCTGAAACTTACATAGTGGCACAGTCTACAAATCCATAATCTGAATGTACACAGCCATAATAACATATTACAACAGCTCTTTTATTTACTGCCTTGGCGTGATTATGCTAGTTTTATGGTTCCAGTGATACTTCTTGATGTAGCTTGTTTCTGCATGTTGTCTGACTAAATCATGGTGCCTGGGAAGTGCAGTGAATCTACACAATGTTCTGTTATAAAACCCCTGAACTGGTAACACCACAACACCACTTGGCAAGGCTCACTGTATTTTCCAAATATCATGGAAACTGAATTATATATCTGGGCTGCGATAGTGTAGTCTGTGTAGTGACTGGCTACGGGCTGGACAGTCCAGGGATCGAGTCCTGGTAAGGATAAGATTTTTTGTACCCGTCCAGACGGGCCCTGGAGCCCACCCAGCCTCCTATACAATGGGTACCAGGTCTTTCCCAGGGGTAAAGCAGCCGGGGTGTAGTGTTGACCAGCCACCCCTACCTAGCATGGAGGTTAAAGAAAGAGTAGAGATATACATCTACTCCCCCTCTTGGCCTTCGTGGCCTGTTCTAGGGTGAACTTTACCATTACTGATTTATTTATGCACACTATCGGTACAAGATAGCTGTAGCAGAATCACCATAAGTATGAAAAACAGCATAGTTAAACACACTAGGACACTAAATAAGCATAACTGTTTGAAACCCATGATGATATCCTGGCATGCAAAATTATGAACTTTTTATTATTACACCATATTGGTAGAGTGTAACTGTTTTCTAAAAGAATTTCCAAGGTTCCCAAAGGAAATATATCCCTACACAGTTAGCATCTTTTAATAGAACTGGCACTGAAGAAAATGGCATATAATCTTTTACTTTTTAGGATATAATTTGAAACTGCATAAATAGTGTATTGAGATATATGATTGGTACGCTTCACAGTTTGTGTACAAATGTATTTTATTAATGTTACGAACTTCAGTAACATTCCATTGTTGTATTTCCTTGAAGATGGTGTTTAAAGACTGAATTGTGTACACTAATATTGTATTACAAAACATTATTAAAATTAATTTTGTTTATACTGAAAATCTAGTTTCCAAAATTTATATTTTGATAATATAGGTAAGACGTGAGGAAATTTTTAATTCTTGAAGAAATGCCTTCTACCATGTGATATTTAATTTCATATGGTTTAAAATTTTGTTTCTGAATTCTTTGTTCTGAACCATGAAATAGCTCTTTTTTTATGCATCTATTATTTATTCTCTATAGGAAGTCACTATTCCTGTCAACAGTATCCACACAGCTTAGGCAAACTACTGCTAAGTAGGGGTAATTTTCCTTAGGATATCTCCCTAATTATGTAATAATTACATAAAATAAATGCAGTTGCTGTAATAGTTTAATTAGTGCCTCATTGAAAGTATAGGCATGCAAAGAAAAAAAGTCTAACCACAAATACTGTACTGTAAACCATTACAGATTACTAATATATGGGACGGTCTGAGAGTTATGCCTACTTGAAGGTACTTTGCGCAAGCGGTTTGACCCTGAAGCGGAATTTTTCACAACCTGTTCTTTCGTTGAGCTTTAGTGTGCCGTGGGGTGCGGCTTGTTAAACGTATTGGTTTGCGTTTTCTTCGGTTCAGAATGGATGACTTGCTTTCATTCGTGTTGAAGAACATCCAACAATGGGCAGTTATTGAGTTTTTAACGCACGAAAATGAAACTCCCATTGGAATTCACCGGAAATTATTGGCTCTTCATGGTGAAGAGCAGTACCTTGCGTCTTTGGGTGAGAAAATCGGGGGAGAGTGGCGGAAATTTGGACTCGAACGACCAATCGCGGTCTGGAAGATCTGTCACAACAACTCGATTTAAACAGGCATATAGTTTTCGAACTTATAAAAAAAAAATTATCGACAAATTTCTCAGATAGACGTTGCAGAATCAAACATTGGTTTGGCTCGTGCCCATGAGATTATTGCAGGTTTGGGTTATGCCAGACCACACACTACTACTGCCACTTCAGCGGCGATAGCGAACTTCCGGTTTGAAGTTGTTCCACATCCTCCCTACAGACCGGATTTGGCACCATCTGACTTTGGGTTGTTTTCAGGTCTCAAGAAACATCTCATAATCTCAAAATAATTCATTTCACATGTGATGAAGTTCAACCTGCTACGGAAAAATGTTTTCGAGAAGAGTCTGAAGATTCCTACAGCGACGTGTTCGAAAACACTTGTTCAGCGCTAGCGTCGTTTCATCGAACGGGAGGGAGACTACGTGGAAAAATGAAGTTTAGAAACAAACTGCACATTCTGAGCTATAAGTTACGTTCTTTTTCATTTTGATACCTTGCCTGGGAGTACAGATACAGGTGTGGACGCATTACTTTCCGAACTTCTGTCACACAATGATCTTGTGAGCAACTTTGATATACTTCACTCACAAAATACACCATGGGAGATCTCAGTCACTCTAGTAACTGGACTACATGCTGCGCGCCTCAGGGCACGTGGTTCTGTCCCTGACAGGAGCAAGAGACTCCTCCAGAGTATTCACCAGCTCTGGTCCCACCCAGTGGGGGGCTCTTCTCCTAGGAAATAGAGTGGCTGGGGCATGAAGGTGACTACGTAACTCCCTCTAGAGCTAAGGTTAAGCACAGGGTCAACTTGACACAGTACACGCACAGTACGCAGACTGATGGTTTGCTGATTATATCAGACCTTTGATTTGTTGCCTTGACTGATGTTCGAAATAATCAGCGAGTAAAAATTGACACTACTACATACTGACGTATTAATTTATGGTTGTGCTTTATTTTATATAATGATGACTTACAACTTGCCGGCTGTTATCACTACTGGTACAAACAAGCGGCATTTTGTTGCCACGAAAATAGACTTCAAGGACATATTGCAGATATAGGATGTAACCGGTTTAACGCTCAGCCGGTAGATATTCTGTTGGTTTCAGGGAATATAAGTGTTTCCTCCGAAGACCCGAAACACTCGTGTAAATGATTCAACAAAAAGAAGCAAGTAATTTAGTCAATATCGTGATACCTACTGTTTCCTTTTTTATGTAAATTGTCCAAAACTATTTTTACAGGCGTTCTTGTATACCCTATGTGTGTCCGTGGCACAAGAAACTTTGTCACTACAGCAACAACAAAAACACCAATTTCAATTTAAAATGTCGCTAGTATCTTGTTTAAGTAATCTGAGTTCCTAATTATAAGACGTTCAATTTTTTTACTTCCCGAATCGGATCGACGCAAATTTCGACTTCACGTGACCAAGACTAAACGGCTTCCTCCGTTGGCGTGAGTACGCGGTAGCTGGTATCCCGTTCAAATTTCTTCCCATTACATGAATTTTTCTTACGGTTCCAAATCGGCCGACTGTTAATTTTACTATTTTCTAATAGGTCCGAAAAATTAACATTTTTAATTGTTTCTTCATTGGTTACTAATGACTAATATTTGCCCCTCGTGCTGTGACCTGTATGAACCCCATATAAACGTCCTACCCGTTTTTCTTAATGGCTGAGTTTTAACTAGAACCTTCTCATTTAGTTTTGGATTCCACTCTGCTTTTCCCCGCTTGCGACGTTTTTACCTTACCATTACTCTCTTTTCCATTTTCACGTAGGGCCTGCGAATCTTTTCCTCAATTTCTTCATCTTCCTGGTCTGGCCATGACTCATTCGGCACCATTTTCCTGGAGACATTTGTTCGCTCAGTCCCGTACATTAATTCACTGGGAGTATATCCAGTCGAACTGTATACAGAGTTGTTCATCCAGATTTCTATGTGCGGTTAGTAACTCACTCCACTTTCTGTGATTCTCACTGCAGTAAATCCTGCAGAATTTGGACAATTCACGCATACACCGCTCGCTGGGATTCGACTCAGAATGTCGAATAGGAGCAAATCGGATGTCATCTCCCTGTTTGTGCAATTGTATGCTCCAAGAGGACTACCTAAATCGCGTGGCATTGTCGGAAAGAAAGCCTTTAGCTTAATAACCTCACTAAAATGTTTATTAATCAGTTTGTTCAGACTAGCCTTGGTTGTGGCAGATCTAAGGGGATAAAGTTTCATATATCGAGAAAATACACCGTGGCATACAAGAATGTAGCGTACACCTCCCCTTTATGTAGGTAAGCTCCCATATATATCAATGGCACATACATTTCCCTGTTTCTCGGGCACATGATATCTCTCTTCAACTGTGAATGACCTGTTAGGATGCTTACATCGTTGACACACATCACAGTGAGCTATAAACTTTCTGAGTTTCCTCTCCAAGTTTCTGACATGAAACATGTATTTAATTTCTTTCATGCATTTGTCAACACCTGAATGCCCTAATGTAAAATGGACGAATTTAAAAATTTTCTGCTCTAAGCAGCTTGGCAACATCGCCTTATATCGCTGTTCAGTTGTCTCTCCCCTGCAATATAGTACATTGTCTTGCAACACAAACTGGATCTGGTCAGTAGGCTGGCCTTTTGTAACTCTGTTCTTTATGACAGCTAAATTCTCATCTGTGTCCTGTAGTTCAGCAAGTTCTTTTAGTTCCTTTCTAATGTTTTTATTCTTGTAGATCTGGATGTGATGAACCATTACGAGGTCAGGTCGGGTCAAATCTCTTGCTTTTTCATCAGTCATCCCGCTCGGATTACGACTCAGGATATCCGCTAAGTGATTTTGCACTCCTCTAACGTGCCTCATTTCCAAATCATATTCCTAAATTTGTAGCATCCACCTAGCCACTCTGTTAGGTGTAATGACACAACGATGTAAAAAATGAAAGTGCTTTATTATCTGTGAACAAAGTTACTTTGCGCCCATAAATGTAAATACTAAAGCGTTGAAACGCATAAACAATAGCAAGTAACTCCTTCTCACATGTTGTATTGCGCTGCTCAGTTTGGTTCAAGACCCTTGATGCAGTTGATACAATATTGAATCATCCATCGTCCCTTTCCTGTAATAATACTGAACCGATGGCCACTTGCATCCGGATTTATGATCCACCCCTTTTGTTCATATTTATGTATCAATTGGATACTGTGAGAAAACTTAGCTCTGAGTGTTTCAAATGCTTGTTGTAAGGCATCCGTCCATTGCCACTTGTTTCCTTTACGAAGTAATATTAGTAAAGCTTCTACATACGTGGAATAATCTAGGATGAACTGTTGATGAAAGTCACATATCCCAAAGAATTTACGCAACTGTCGTTGGTTCTTAGGTACAGAGTAGCTCAAAATTACTTCAGTTCTCTCACGGTTTGCCTTTACTCCATCAGAAATTATGTGGCCGAGAAACTTGATTTCCGGTTTACAAAACTGGCACTTTGCTGCGTTAACTGTGAAACCTGCACTTGTGAGTTTGTCAAGAACTAAATCAATGCGATAGAGATGCTCTGTGAATGTCGACGAATGAATAAGTAAGTCATCTACGTACATAACCATATTGTTGTTTAGACCACAATCTCCCAAAACCTTTTCTAGTGCCCCGATGAATGCTGCTAGACTGTACTTGAAGCCATAAGGAACTGTTGTAAATTGATACACATTACTTTCAAATTGAAATGCCGACCATTGCCTAGAAGATTTCTCAAGAGGTATCTGTAGAAAAGCACTGCTTAGATCCAGACTTGTAATATATTTGGCACGATAAAAGTTTTGCAAAATTTCACGCATTGGCATAACTTTCGAGCGGTCTGCAACCATCTGTCTGTTGATTCGTCTAGCATCTAAGCAAATACGAACTGCTTTTCCCTCACGAACTACGAGAGTGGTTGGGTTAATATATGCAGTGTGTGACTCTTCCAAAATACCATCTTTTAACATTGCCCGAACTTGTTCACTCACTTGGTTTCTTAGTGCGAATGGGATTGGTCTTGAGTTGGCACTATGTGGCATGCTACCCTCTATTTTAAATTCATATACAGATTGTGTGCATTTCCCTGGTCGTTTCTTTACATGCTGTCGATATTTAGCCAGCACATTATACAAGTCTTCCTGTTGCTCAGTTGACAATTGGTTGTCCTCGCAAACTCTAGCGCGAAGTTGTTCCTCGGAAATCGTTCTGTCATCTGTTCCTAGCTTATTACTCGTAGTTCCCAACTCCTGTGGTGAGATGACGTCATCAGTCTTTGTGCAGGTAGTGGCTAACACAGTGAGGTACGGTCAGCGACTTCATTATTATTTTCATTATTGTCCTTAATTAAATCCTATTTATCAGCAACTTAACTGTCAGGATTCTGACTTTCCTTGACCTCCGCGAATGTAATGAAACTCTTTCGACTCGCAGCTGTAGCATTTTCAGCGCAATTCCATGTGCATTGTTGCACTGAAGTTTCATTATCATCATTTAACAAACATCGCAGTCTTTATCATCATCTAGCAAGTACTCGCTGTCTTCCATATACGTACCAGTTTCCCTTTTTCGAGCTTGAACTGACTCGTCTATACCCCCCGTCGCGAGATTCTTTGTGTAACAATAACCTTTAACATAACAGCTGTTGACGGGTGTTGAGTTTGGCGATGAATGGACATAAGTCCCAAGTCACAGAAACGATTAGCCAATGTTTCTTTAGCGCCTGTGAATTTGAAGTTGAATAATTCTTCATTAACTTTGAGTGTTATTCTTTGCTCTGGAAAACTTATTTCTGCTTCATAATTAATTAGGAAGTCTAATCCAAGGGTCGCTTCAGCGAGAAGTTGTGCTGACAACAGTACTACTTGGCCTAACTTTGTGCCCCCAATATTTACTTCTAGCAACTCTTATTTCTTGACTCTTTTACTTTTGTCATTAAATGCACTGACAGGGTTCACATTTTGAGTCGGTAGCTCCAGACATTTTAACCCTGCATGCCTTAATTTATTTTACAAATTTTCCTTTAGAATTGACTTCTCACATCCTGTGTCGATTAAAGCTTGTGTCTCCTTTCCTGCAATTTTGATTTGCAATTTAGGACACTCATGTCGTCGGCTTTCTGCAATATACAGCGTATACCTAATATTGTTGGTTACTTCGTAATTATCTCTCTCTCCTTCATTAGCCATCAGTTTATAAAATTTTCTATCAGTTGCCAATTTTTTCTCAAATTTGGATCAGTATACTTATTAATTTTGCTGCTTGCGGGATTGGGCTTTATAACTGAATTTGTGCTCATGTACGTAGATGTGGTTCGCCCATTAATCACGTCTTCTAGTTATTTAAATTATGGGCATTGTCACTGCGGTCCCTGTCACTACCAGTGTTTTGTCCCGCCATTGGCCTGTCGTCTCTAGGATTGAAGCGCGGCGCTGTAGGTTTAAGCCTGCCTGTTTCAACTTCTCCTACTCTCCCCTGCGCGCGTCCATTAAAGTTCGTTCCGTCTTGATAATCTTGATGTCGACTATTGTATCCTTCGCTACGTCGATTCGTCTGTCCCCGGATATACCTTACATTTACATCATTTCCACGGTCTCTCTGCCGTTCATCTCTTTGGGTTATCCTGCCTTCTCCTACTCACATCTCTCCGGTCATAACCTCGCCTGGGCGACCTAAACCTTTCCCTGCTTTCTCCAAGACCTTGAAATTTAGATAGGAAAGCTAATGCGTCTTGGGAATTTTTGAAATTCCCAAAATCAGTCCTTGCTGCAATCTGGGTTCAAAATGCGATGTCAGTGCTGATAACAAATCCATCTCCGTCATGGGTGGATCTACTATAGACGCTAAGTTTGCATACCTAATATAATGATCCATGTAGGATTCTCCAGAATTTGGGTTATACTTGTCTAAATAGATCGAATTCCTAGTACTGGCCTGACGACTTGGATTCCAAAATAATTCCGTAAAGGCTTTCTTGAACTCGTCGTAACCTTTAAGTTTGTCAAAGGAACTGGAAAGCCACTGCTTTGCGAAAGGTTCTTGGATTGCTCTAAATACCAAATGTAGGCGTAATTCGTCAGTTGTCTGTCTGAGATTGAAGTACTGGTCAAGGTCCCTAATGAAGTGAAGAGGAACTTGCTTTGTGCTGTTTGAGAAGGCAGGTGAAGTTAATTCACAAAACTCTGCACTTTTCGTATGTAACTCGGATGTCACATTTACATTTCCATAGCTACATGAATTGGTTGGTTGGTTGGTTAATCACACTATTAACATTATTACACACAGATGTACTGCAACCATTCACACCACTCGCTCCAGGCACGCTAGGAAGTGCGTTGTTAGACTCAGCTGAATTTATTACACTTTCTACCTGCTGCACCACCTCTGATCTGACATCAAACCTGACTGGAACAG